>JAABUX010000096.1_pt1:2500-145000 | contig 146208 bp, 77 predicted proteins | sample 5561851 | NCBI WGS metagenome assembly JAABUX01 (sample SAMN10711883, study PRJNA513361) | rock metagenome | isolation source: Antarctica rocks | place: Antarctica: Victoria Land, Richard Nunatak red sandstone | collected 2016-01-03
TTTAATTCTAAAAGCTTAGCTTTTAGAGTAAATAAATTCTGCTTACTAGAACCTTTTACCTAAATTTATTTTAGGTATTTTTTATATAAGCGTACGCTTATAAATAAAGTAATATTTAAATGTTTAGTTCTCTAAATTTAAAAACAAAGTTTTTAAATAAAGTTTTCCCTATCCAATTGTTCTTCGAACAATTATTTTTATTTTTTAAATAAAAAATAAGAACAATAAGGGAAATCAAAGAGCTAATTTTTAATATTCTATTATATTTAGTTTAATTAAATTTTTAAGGAGATTAGATTCCATGGCTGTTACAAAAAAACCAGATTTATCTGATCCTATTTTAAGAGCAAAATTAGCAAAAGGAATGGGTCATAATTATTATGGTGAACCTGCGTGGCCTAATGATTTATTATATATTTTCCCAGTAGTAATTTTAGGTACGTTTGCAGGTGTTATTGGATTAGCAGTTTTAGATCCAGCTGTAGTAGGTGAGCCTGCAAATCCATTTGCGACTCCATTAGAAATTTTACCTGAATGGTATTTTTATCCTGTTTTCCAAGTTTTAAGAACAGTTCCTAATAAATTATTAGGAGTTCTTTTTATGGCTGCCGTACCAGCAGGATTATTAACTGTTCCTTTTATTGAAAATATTAATAAATTTCAAAACCCTTTTCGACGCCCTGTTGCTACAACTATATTTTTAGTAGGTACACTTGTTGCTATTTGGCTGGGAATTGGTGCAACATTACCAATTGATATTTCATTAACTCTTGGATTATTCTAATTATAGATATTTATTTTATATAATAAATAAAGTATAGTCAGATAAAGTCAACATAAAGCTTGTTTTTCTTGTTCTGAAAGAACAAGAAAAACAAGCCTAGTTTAAAAACTAAGTTTTTACTTAGAAAGGATTTTTTTTATAATCTCAGTTTTTATAAAAAAATAAAAAAGCTTTAACACATACTTAATAAAATAAGTTATGTCGTTAGCTAAAATATAAAAATTTAACTGTATAAAAGTTTGTTCTGATAGAACAAGCCTGGTGTTCTTTGAACACTTGGAAACATTAACAATGTAAGTTAAAACTTTATTTTTTTATCCGCCTTTTTTTAATTTTATTTTTCTTGCAATTTTTAAAAGAAACTAGTAGAATAATATTTAAAAATAATTGTTAAAATTATTAAGGCGGGTATAGCTCAGTGGTAGAGCATCTCCTTGCCAAGGAGGATGTCGCGCGTTCGAATCGCGTTACCCGCTTATATAAAATTCCAACTTTATTTATTAAGTTAAAATTATTAAAAGCCTACATATTAATTTCACAATGTCTTTTAATCAATTTTTTTAGAAAATAAGTTACAATAATAATTAAGTAAATGTTTAGGCTTTGTTTTAAAAACACAATTTATGAAGAAAACTAATATTTGTTCTGAAAGAACAAACTTGGTCTTTTTCAGAGACTTAGAAAAAACGCATCCAATTTGATTAGAACAACTTTGTTTAATTTAGTTTAAATAAAAATATAGATATAGATAATAAAAAATTGCAAGATTCTAAAAAAAGAAGTAAAATAAATCTAAGGGTGTGTAGCTCAGTGGACTAGAGCACGTGGCTACGAACCACGGTGTCGGGGGTTCGAATCCCTCCTCGCCCGCTTCTTGAGTATGAAATATTTTTGTTAATTTCAAATTAACTTTTAAACTAAATTAAACATTTAGTTTATGTATTCCATAAGTTTTTATTGAGAATTGCCCTTTCCAAATGCCTAAGCCATCGCCACCAGGCATATTCTATCAAAACAAGCTTAGATTTTAAAAAAGTTTAAATTTTATTGTTTAATTAATAAAATTATTTTGTATGCTTATATTTGTTTTATACCAAAAATAATAAGGCTGGATTATCAACTTAATATTTAAATTTAAAGCCATTAAAAATAAAACGTAAAATTGTTATTTCTAACCTTATAAGCTTTACTTCTAAGGCAAGTTTGTTCTGCGAGAACAAACAAAATGTTCAAAGAACACCAGGCTTGTTCTATCAGAATAAGTATAACAAGCTTTATTTAAAAGCTACACTTTTAAATATAGATATACAAATTTAATTTAAAAAAGGTAAAAATGAGCCAATTTAATCGACACTTTAAAAAAAAAGGATTGTTTTGTAAAAACAAACTTTGTTTAAAACGAAGTTTTAAACTTAAAAAATCAAAAATTTCATCAATTGAAAAAGAAATTTCTTCAGCTGAAACTATTTTAGATTCACGGATTATAGTAGTAACTTCAGGAAAAGGGGGAGTTGGAAAAACAACTGCTACAGCTAATCTAGGTATGTCAATAGCGAGATTAGGGTATAAAGTTGCTTTAATTGATGCCGACATTGGTTTAAGAAATCTAGATTTATTACTCGGTTTAGAAAATAGAATCTTATATACTGCAATGGATATTTTAGAAGGACAATGTCGATTAGATCAAGCATTAATTCGTGATAAAAGATGGAAAAATTTATCATTATTATCTATTTCTAAAAATAGACAACGATATAATGTTACTCGTAAAAATATGGAAAATTTGGTGAATTCCATTTCTTCGTTAGGATATCATTTTATTTTAATTGATTGTCCAGCTGGAATTGATGTTGGCTTTATTAATGCTATTTCACCTGCTGATGAAGCTTTAATTGTAACAACGCCTGAAATTACAGCAATTCGTGATGGTGATCGTGTAGCGGGACTCTTAGAAGCGAATGGAATTTATAACGTTAAACTATTAGTTAATAGAGTTCGACCCGATATGATTCAACGGAATGATATGATGTCAGTTCGTGATGTTCAAGAAATGTTAGGAATACCATTACTTGGCGCAATCCCGGAAGATAATCATGTTATTATTTCAACTAATCGCGGTGAGCCTCTTGTTTTAAAAAAAAAATTAACATTATCAGGCATTGCATTTGAAAATGCAGCCAGAAGATTAATTGGAAAACAAGATTATTTTATCGATTTAACAACACCGTATAAGGGCGTTTTTCAAAAAGTTCAAGAATTTTTTCTAGGTGGATTTCCCTGATAAATAAAACTTTTTTTTAACTTTAAAAATGAATAATGCAAAAATACTTGTTCTGATAAAACAAGCCTCGTGTTTTTTGAACACTTAAAGTAAAAGAAAAAAGTTTATTTATAAGTGTTGATTTAAACTGTCTTTGTTTTAAAAAATAAGTAAAGCAGTCTTAAACCAGTTTTAGCTTTATCTCTAAGTTTAAAAACTTTGTTTTTAAACCAAGCTTGTTCTTATTTTTTTAAAAGCATTTTCTAAATTCTTTTGAGTTTAAATCAAAGTAGGAATTTTAGATTTTTTTAATCTATTTTAGAAGAATTTAATACGTTTTTTTTAAAGTCAAAAATTAAAAATTTTTGATAATTTCCTTTACTAATAACTTTCATATTAGTAAGGGAAAATTTTTTATTATCTAAATAATTTACAAATTAACATTTAATAACTCTATATTTTAAAACTTAAAACTAACAAAGTTGTTAACTTTAAAGTAAAACTAAACCAAGTAAATACTAATTATTTAAAAACATATTATTGTTCAATTTAATTAATTTGAGGCGAAAATTTAAACTTGATTTTTTTAAAATAAATTGATAGCATATAGTATTAAGCTCATTATTCTGTAACTTTAACTTTCGAATCATGTCAGAACGTAAAAGTAGCAGCATTAAAGGTAAGTTGAAGTAGCCAGCAATAATGGGTGAATTTTTTTTATGCACTAAATTTATTACTTTAATTTTCTCAAGCTAAAAGCTAGGCTTTTAAATAATAATAATCTTTAAATAGTCAAATTTTGGTTAATACCTTATGATGGGTATATCGGTAACCAAAATAATATGGATAAAATAAAACAAAATTAACTTTTAAAAGTTGAGGCGGCTTATTTTAATTGTTTTGAAAAAAACAAACTTAAAAAAAGTCTTAACATATATGTGATATAAATTGCAACAATTTGAATTTATAAGTATTTTAAGTCTAGCCTTCAAATTAAATTTTCTTTATTTCTTTACAAACAAAAATTCTAAGTACAAAGTACTAAAACTAAGGCTTATTTTTTTTAAATGTACCAATTTTTAACTTAAAAATAGGTTAGTTAAATTTTACAAGTAAAAAAAAATTTAAATAACATTCATTTTTCTAAATGAAGGTTTGGAACAAACTTTATTTAAAAAAATAGTTTTTAATTTAGTAAGACAAAGTAATTAAGTATTAAACTTTTAATAGGGTAAATTTTTTAAAAAAATAAAATTTGATATGTCAATTTGATTAAAATATAAAAAACGCTAAGTCTTAAGTGTCAGCCAGGCTTTGGGAATAGTTAAACTAAAATTTTAGGCGGCACCCAGATTCGAACTGGGGATCACGGATTTGCAATCCAATGCCTTACCGCTTGGCTATACCGCCTTATTAAGCATATTATAACATATTTTTTAAACTAAATCTACTAGTATAAAAAAATTTGTTTTAAAATTTTCGTTTTGTTGATTTCCCTGATAGGGAAAACTTGGTCTCTATTACAAACTTCGTTTGTTAGAGACTTAGGCAGTTAACTATTTTTTAAATAAAAACTTAATTATGAATGTTTCGTACAATTTTAGTTAATTTAATTGTCTAAGCCCGATTTTAGATTAATCAATTTCGTTAAAATTCAAATTAATTTTTATCGGTTTTTAATGAGTAACCTTGGTAAACAACGTTAAATAAGCGAAACTTATTTTAGGTTATTAACCTGGCTCTAACTTTGCTAGCAAAGCAAAGAGCGGGGCACGCTTATATTAGTTTTAATGTATTAAGTTTGTTTAATTGAACTTTTTTTAATTTGCAAGGATAGATTGTCTCTAAAATTTTAAATACAGTTTATTTTCTAACTTTAAAAGCTCCTCTTTTAAAGACAAGTTTATACTTATCAAATGTCTAAGTTTAAAAATAAAATTTTTAAACGAACTTTATTTGTATAGAACAATCTTTCGGATATCAATTTGAAATTAAAGCATTTAAATAACCCGTTGTTTAAAAGATAAATTTCTAAATTTAGAAAAACCCACTAATAAAACTTAGTTTAAATTCTAACCTTAAAAACTTTTTTAAGGCAAGTTTGGTAAACAACGTTAAATAAGCTTTGTTTATTTAACGTTGTTTACCTTGTCCCTTCAAGATAAGGCAAGTTTAAAAACCTTATTTTATTGGTTTTTAAATAATATCGAACAAGCTAAGTTAACAAGCTTGGTCTCTCTAAGCCTCCGAAGGAGGCCAAGTTTCTTCTTCCAGAAGAAACCTTGTTCTACTTGTTCTGAAAGAACAAGTCTATTGTTCTTCGAACAATTGGAAAGAACAAGTCTATTATTCTTCGAATAATTGGAAAAAGACTAAATTTGGTAACCAAGTTTGTTGTTGTAAGTTCAAAAACGATGTTTTTAAACAAAGTTTGTTCTTACAAAACAAACCAAAACAATCTTTCTTTAAAAACTTAGATGATATAATTTAAAATAATTAAAAATTATAAAGTGGAGTTTTAAAAAAATGTCATTTTCTTCTTTGCGGCTTTCTTTTTGCATGCCTGATTTTGTCGAAATTCAACGTCAAAGCTTTTTAAATCTTTTGGATACGGGTTTAATTAAAGAATTAAATAAACGAAATCCAATTACTAATACCACCCAAAATTTAGAATTAATATTCTATCCTGAGTATTATAAACTTAATCCACCAGAATGGACGCCTAAAGAAGCTATTTTAAAATCTAAAACTTACGCATGTCGTTTATATGTTCCAATAAAATTAACGAACACGTTAACAAAAGAAGTAAAAATTCAATGGATTCTTCTTGGAGATTTACCTTTAATGACAAAAAGAGGACATTTTATTGTCAATGGTTCGCCTAGAGTTATTGTAAATCAAATAGTACGAAGTCCAGGCATTTATTATAAAGAAGTTATTAAAAATAAAAAACGCACATATCGGGCAGATTTAATACCGCACCGGGGTGCGTGGTTACAATTAGAGATAGATAAAAAACGAAGAATATGGGCTAAAATGAAAAAAACCCCAAAAATTTCAATATTAGCTTTTCTTCAATCATTAGGCTTAAGTAAAGAAAAAATTTTTCAATCTATTCATTACTCTCATTTTTTAAATGATTCTTTTTTAAATGAAGAAAAAGAAGAACAAGGTCACCCAATTTCTAGTAAAGAGGCATTATTGACTTTGTATTCGAAAACACAATCCAAAAAAGGTAAGATAGAAATTACTCCAGATTTAGGTCAAAAATGGCTTTTTGGAAAATTGTTTAATTTACGCACTTATGATTTAAGTCAATCAGGACGTGTTCAAATAAACAAAAAATTAGGTTTAGCTATTCCATTAAATATATCTACATTAACCGAGCAAGATATTTTATTTGCTATTGATTATTTAATTAAATTAGAATATGGGCTTGGTACGCTTGATGATATTGATGATTTAAAAAATCGGCGAGTTCGCGCATCTGGCGAATTAATTCAAAACCAATTAGGCACAGGATTTATTCGTTTGGAAAAAGAAGTTCGCGATAAAATGAAAAAACCTAAAAAAAAATTAACTGTTGGGAATTTAATAACAACCAAGCCGGTAAATGAAGCGCTAAGGCAATTTTTTGGATCAAGTCAACTTTCACAGTTTATGGATCAAATAAATCCTTTAAGTGAACTTGCTCATAAAAGACGTTTAAGCTCTTTAGGCCCTGGCGGTATCACTACAAAAAAACCTGGGATGGAAGTTAGAGGAATTCATCCTAGTCATTATGGTCGAATCTGTCCTATTGAAACCCCAGAAGGACAAAATGCAGGGCTTGTGAATTCTTTAACTACCTATGCTAGAATAAATTCTTACGGTTTTATTGAAACACCTTTTTATAATGTTTCTCAAGGCCAAATTCAAAAGTCTGGTGGCCCTATATTTTTTTCGGCAGCTCAAGAACAAAATATTATATTAGCACCAGGTGATTTAAAATTAAGTCAATTAGAGTTTTTACCAAAAAATGCTATCCCAGCTCGAACGACTCAAGAATTTAAGAAAGTTTTCCGAAACGAGGTTGAATACATTTCAATCTCACCTATTCAAATGATTTCTATTGCAACTTCTTTAATTCCTTTTTTAGAGCATAATGATGCAAATAGGGCTTTAATGGGTTCAAACATGCAACGTCAAGCTGTTCCCTTAATTGCTCCTGAACGACCAATTGTTGGAACAGGATTAGAAGGGCGTGTAGCTGTGGATTCTGGTCATGGTGTGCAATCGAAAACAAACGGTTTTGTATTTTATGCGACTGGTGAGAAAATTATTATAAAAAATTTTAAAAAATCTGTTGCGTTTGTTAGACTTTTTCCAAATATTTTAAATTTAAAAGATACATCTTTTAAATTTAAAACATCTCACTCCGAAAAAATAAGCTTAACAACCGCAGGTTATTTACCAGACTTGTTCTATCAAAATAAAATTACTAAAAGTGATATAAAACATGCTTACAGTTATAATTTTAATTTTAAAGGACAAATTATTGCCGCTTACTTAACAAAAAAAAACCAAAATCAGGAAGGTATACAACAAAAATTTTATCAATTTAATAAAATAGGTATTTTAAATCAAAATGATAAAATTTTTGTTGATTATCACAAAAAAGAATTTCGGGAAACTAATGTGTCAAAAAGGCAAAAAACTAATGTATTTTTAAAAAAAAGTAGTTTTCAAAGGTTTAAAGAACCCCAGCTTTTTTTTGAAACAAAAAGCAAATCATATTATCGGGATAAATTTAATTGGTTACAATTTCAAGAAAAAAAAAATTTTTCAAATAGCCATTTGAAATTAAGTAGATGGGATATTTTAGCACAATGTAAATTTGATGAGACAAGTGCTTATAACGATTTTCAAAACAAAGCATCAAAAGGCTATTTTTTAAATTCCCGCTCTTATACTTTAACTATGAGCAAACAGAAATCAAATAATCAAATTCTTTTTAAAAATAAGAAAGATTTTTTACCTTTTCGAAAAAATTCAGTCTCACTATTATTGGCGAATAAAGAAAAAAAAGGTGGTAATAAAATTGAAGTTTATGCACCTTATTATGAAAAAACTATAAGACAAGTTTTAAGAAAAAACTCATTAGGTTTAGACGTGCAGTATAGAAATCGTTCTTCTTTTTCTTTTAATAATTTAAAAGTAACACTTGATTCTAACCTTTTTAATAAGGAAGGCAAGCTTTCTCTATTCAATTCTTCGAAAAAGAACAGACTTGTTCTTTCAGAACAAGGAGAAAAAGACTATTATAATTCCAGCGACAAAAAAATCCAACGCAGCAGCTCACAAAAAAAAGTTTTTTCACATAATTCAATTTGTAAAACAATCCTTAGTCCTTCTCAATTTGACAAAGAATTTGAAAATTATAATTTAGAATCAGTAAATTATATGCTTCAAGAGTATCAACGTTCTAATCAAGATACTTGTTTGGCTCAGCGACCAATAGTTCATGAGGGAGATTGGGTTCAAAAAGGAGATTTGTTAGCTGATGGTGCAGCTAGTGTTGGCGGTGAGTTAGCTTTAGGGAAAACAATTTTAGTCGCTTATATGCCTTGGGAAGGATATAATTTTGAAGACGCTATTCTAGTTAGTGAGAGACTTATTTATGACGATATTTATACTTCAATTCACATTACTGAATATTCCACTGAAACTCGCGAGACAAAACTTGGGGTTGAACAAATAACAAATCAAATTCCAGGAATTAATCCATCACAAATTTATCATTTAGATAATCGTGGAATAGCAAAAATTGGTAGTTGGGTAAAAGAAGGAGATATTCTGGTTGGAAAAATAACCCCACAAGAAAAAAAACCCCTTTCACCACATGAAAAATTAATGAATGCTATTTTTCAAAAAGAAATTCCAACTACAAAAGACACTTCTTTGCGTGTTCCTAAAAATGTTCATGGTAGAGTCGTTCACATTCAAGTACTTGAAACAAAATCTATTGCAGCAGAAATTCCTTTTCAAGGACCCCGCCGTGTTGTTATTTATGTTGCTGAAAAACGAAAAATACAAGTTGGTGATAAAATGGCTGGACGACATGGAAATAAAGGAATTATTTCTCAAATTCTACCAAGACAAGATATGCCATATTTACCTGATGGGACACCAATTGATATGGTTTTAAATCCATTAGGGGTACCGTCTAGAATGAATGTAGGTCAAGTTTTTGAGTGTTTACTAGGATTAGCTGGTACAAAACTAAATCAACAATTTAAAATTGTCCATTTTGATGAAGTGTATGGTCCTGAAGCATCCAGAAGTTTAGTTTATTCAAAGCTTTTTGAAGCACGAATAAAAACTAAACAAAAATGGTTATTTGATCCAAATTTTGCTGGTAAAGCTAAAATTTTTGATGGTCGTACGGGCGATTCTTTTTATCAAGCTGTAACTGTTGGTCAAGCTTACATGTTAAAACTAGTACACATGGTGGATGAAAAAATACATGCTCGCTCTACTGGACCTTATGCATTAGTTACTCAGCAACCTATTCGAGGAAGATCTAATCGAGGAGGGCAGCGGCTTGGCGAGATGGAAGTTTGGGCCTTAGAAGGATTTGGAGCAGCTTACACACTTCAAGAGCTTTTAACAGTGAAATCAGATGATAAAAAAGGGCGTGAACAAGTTATGGATGCTATATTGCACAATCGACCAATTTCATTTGGAACACCAGAATCTGTTAAACTTTTAATACGAGAATTACAATCTTTATGTTTAGATGTTGGAGTGTATACTGTTGAATCATCTGGCCAGCGTAAACAAGTTAATATCATGAAATTGTCTTAAAATAGCTAAAAATATATAAAAAAAAATGGATGAGTAAATTTTGTTTGCTAACCTTGCTTTTTGAGAGTCAGGGTTATTCTGTCTTGTTTAAAAGCTAATAATAAAGCTTTTAAACTTGACAAACTTTGTTTAAAAATTATGTTTTTAAATTTAGAACTTATTTAACTAAGCTTTTTTTAGAAATAAATTTTTTAAGCTTAAAAGCTTGGCCGTACGGGCTTTGCTTAAACATATCATAACTTAAATTAGTAAACTTCACCTGTTTACTCTTTAGCCTAATTCAGGCTAAAATTTAAACATTTTTTCAAATGTTTTTTCAACATCAGACTTGTTTTTTACAATTGTTCTTCGAACAATAGACTTGTTTTTTCAGAACAAGGAGAACAAGCCTGATGTTTTTAGCACATTTGAATAGGCTTGTTTTTTTTATATTTTTAAAATAAAAAATAAGAATAAACTTTTTTTTGTTTAAAATTTTGTTTTAAACTTAAAAAAATTTTATGTTTTTGTTAAAAATAAAAATGATTTTTTTACAAAAATTTCAAAAATGCTAAAATTAAAAATTTGATTATCCATTATGAATAAAAAAAATTCAAGCCAAATTACTAAATTAGATTCTATTAGAATTGGTTTAGCCCCTCCTGAAGTAATGCGAAAATGGGCGGAGCGAATTTTACCAAATGGAAAAATTGTGGGGGAAGTAACAAGTAGAGAAACGCTTAATCATAATACATTAAATCCTGAAAAAGGAGGCTTATTTTGTGAACGTATTTTTGGTCCCGTAAAAGACTTCGAATGCTCTTGTGGTCGAAAAAAAAATAAAATTCAGCAGCAGTTTTGTCCAAATTGTGAGGTTGAATTTACCTCGGCGCAAGTTCGACGATATCGTCTTGGTTATATTGAATTAGCCTCTCCTGTTACTCATGTTTGGTATTTAAAAGGAAGAAGACCAAGTTATATTTCGATTCTTTTAGGGATAAAGCAAAAAAAAATTGAGGCAATTACTTATTATACAGAAACCCTTTATTTTTCGAACCTTAAAAATGAGACCTTTAAAAATCAGTTGTCGCTTTTGGGTAAACCCAAGGATCTAAAGGATTTCTCTGAAAAAGAAAACTTGGTTATCAAACCAGAGCTTGATAAATTAGACCCTAGGTTTATCTTTCCAGAAAAAGACATAAAATTGTCAAATTTGTCTGAGAATTCAAGTGTTCGAAGAACACCAGATTTGTTCTTTCAGAACAAGGTTTCTTCTGAAAGAAGAAACTTGGCCTCCGAAGGAGGCTTAGAGAAAACAAAACAAATTAATAACTATTATACAATTCGGCAAAATGCTTCTTGGGAAATTCCATACGAAAAAAATGAAGAAAAAAGTGACTTAAAAGAATTTTTAAACTATATGACATCTGAATTTGTGAAGGGAGACATTCCAATCCCAATTTATTCTAATCGAATAAACCATGAATTTACGCGTTTAACAAATAATTCTATTAACCCTACTCAATTTGATATGCCTTTAACTGGAGCAGTAGCAATTCGTTTTTTACTTGCTAGTTTAGATCTTCTGACGTTAGATAGGCAAATTCGGGTAGAACTTTTTGAATTAAATGAGGAAATTTATGAGCTTGAAAATGAAGGCTTTTTAACTTTAAGCGAATTTAAAAGATTACAGCGCTTACATCGTTTACGATCTGAAAAATTACGAAGATTAAAGCTAGTACGGCATTTTCGACAAACTAAAACACGACCTGAATGGATGATTTTATCAGTTTTACCAGTACTTCCTCCAGATTTACGACCAATTATTAAAATTGATGATGAAATAAGACCTGATGATTTAAATGAATTATATCAAAAAGTTTTAGATAGAAATAATCGATTAAAAAAACCGCAAAAAAGTAATTATTTTAATCAATTTGATCTTTATTATAATCAACTCCTTTTACAAAATGCAGTTGATGCATTAATTCAAAGTGGTAAAGATCAAAATGGTAAAATGAAAGCAAATTCTATTTGTAGACGCAATGGTGAACCTTTACAAGGTTTGGAGGAAAAATTAAAAGGAAAGCAAGGCCGTTTTAGACAAAATTTATTAGGAAAACGTGTAGATTATTCTGGGCGGTCAGTAATTGTTGTTGGGCCAACACTTAAACTCCATGAATGTGGACTACCAAAACAAATGGCAATTCAATTATTTCAACCTTTTTTAATTCAACGGCTATTAGCAACTAAAGTTGCTCAAACAATGGTAAGTGCAAAACTTTTAATTCAACGACAAGACCCAATAATTTGGGACATTTTGCAGCAACTTTTACCCCATCATCCAGTATTGTTAAATAGAGCTCCAACCCTTCATCGTCTTGGCATACAAGCTTTTCAACCAAAATTAGTAAATAGCCGAGCTATTCTTTTACATCCACTAGTTTGCCCTGCTTTTAATGCCGATTTTGATGGAGACCAAATGGCAGTTCATGTTCCGCTTTCTTTTCAAGCTCGAGCTGAAGCTTGGAAATTAATGTGGTCTCGAAATAATTTGCTATCGCCAGCAACTGGTCAACCAATTATTATTCCGAGTCAAGACATGGTTTTAGGTTGTTATTATTTAACAACTACAAATTCTAAAGCAGTACAAGGAAGAGGTCAATACTTTAGCGATTTAAATGATGTGATAAAAGCTTTTCATCATAAAAAAATTGAATTACATACCCCAATTTGGATACGCTGGAATCGTCCTTTAGAAACAGGAGCTATCATTGAAAAACCTTTAGAAATTCGAATTGATTGCTTTGGAAATAATCAGACTATTTATTCAAAATATCAGCGGCATTTTGATAAATATCAAATGTTAAAAAGCCAATTTATTAGAACAACAGCAGGTCGTGTATTAATTAATCAACTTATTGTCAATTAATAACTCCAAGTAAACAACCAAAGGTTGTTTACCAGGCTTGTTCTATGAGAACAAGCAATTTTTTTTAGGAATAAGTAAAAAAAGTTAATCAACTTGACTAAGAACAAAGCTGTTATTTAAGTTTTTATTCTAAGTTTAAAAACTATGTTTTTAAACAAAGGTTGTCAAGTTTAAAAGCTTTGTTATTAGCTTTTAAACAAGACAGAACAGCCCTAGTAATAGCAATAACCAATAACTTCGTTATTAGTTTAAAATAAGCAAACAAAGTTTGTTCTGTAAGAACAAAAAGAACAAAAAGAACAAACCAATTTTTAAATTTATAAACTTAAAAAATAAGCATCAATATTATAAAAGGAGTTAAATAATGGTTTTAAATTTATCTTTTTTTAACGGGTGTTTTGATAAAGGAAGATTAAAATCCCTTATTTCATGGTCTATACTCAATTGTGGTGAAGAATTTACAATTGAATTAGTTGAAAATTTAAAAAATTTAGGCTTTGAATATGCCACTAAAGCAGGTATTTCTCTTAGTTTAGATGATTTACAAATACCCCTTACTAAAGCAAGATTAGTATCAGAAGCTGAATTACAAGTTACTTCCGCACAACTTGACTACCAACGAGGGCATGTTACTGCTGTAGAAAAATTTCAACAACTTATAGATACATGGCATAGAACAAGTGAAACTTTAAAAGAAAACGTTATTCAATATTTTAGAGCAACCGATATTTTAAATCCAGTCTATATGATGGCTTTTTCTGGAGCAAGGGGTAATATTTCTCAAGTTCGTCAATTAGTTGGTATGAGGGGATTAATGGCAGATCCACAAGGCCAAATTATTGAATTTCCAATTCGGAGTAATTTTAGAGAAGGCCTAACCTTAACAGAATATGTTATTTCGTGTTACGGTGCACGTAAAGGTTTGGTTGATACTGCATTAAGAACAGCTGATTCTGGTTATCTAACACGTAAATTAGTGAGCGTTTCACACCATGTTATTGTTTGTCAGTTTGATTGTGGAACTCCACGAGGAATTTTATTGAGTGACATGACTGAAGGTCACCAAATTACCGTATTTCTAGAAAATAGATTAATAGGACGCGTATTAGCCGAAAATATTTATTCTGATTCTACAACAAAAATAGATGCTTCCTTGAAAAAGGAAGTACAATCTGTAAAAAATTTAACTCAAAATTTAGCATTAAAAACACCAAACTTATCAAAACTGCCCTTTAATAAAAGTATTTTAATTGCAAAAAAGGGTCAACAAATATCAGCAAACTTAGCGCGAAAACTGAGTAAAATGCGAAAACAAGTTCTTGTTCGTTCTCCATTAACTTGTGAAGCAAAAACATCTATTTGTCAATTATGTTATGGATGGACTTTGGCTCATGGGAACTTGGTCTCTTTAGGTGAAGCTGTTGGGATTTTGGCTGCCCAATCAATTGGTGAGCCCGGAACTCAACTTACTATGAGAACTTTTCATACAGGAGGAGTTTTTTCTGGTGATGTTATGATTGAAATTCGAGCGCCATTTACTGGAAATATTGAATTTCCAGAGTTTTTACAAGGAGTTTTAATTAGAACACCTCATGGAAAAATCGCATTTCTTACTAAAGTTCAAGGTGAATTTTTTCTAAAATCTTCTGTACTCTGGAAAAATAAGGTTGATGAACAAAGTTCGTATACCCAAAAATTAAAAAAAGTTAATGGGAATATTGAACAAATGACTGTTGAGCCAGATTTTGAGCAGAAAAAACAAAATTTTAAAATTCCAGCTTGTACTATTTTATTTGTCCGACATGGTGAATTAGTTCGTGAAAAGCAACTTATTGCTGAATTTTCGTCTACATCAACTCAAAATAATCAACGTATTCAAGCAACACATAATTTACATTCTGAATTGGAAGGACAAGTTTTTTTTGAAAATGTTCTTTTAGGTATTACAGAAACTAAAGAAGGCGATGTAATTCGGATTGCAAAAAAACTTGGTTCTATATGGATTTTATCGGGAAATATTTATCAAACAATTGCGCCAACGTCTTTTTTTCCCCAACCTTGTGATTTACTTGATACTAATTCGGTAATGACTCAAATTTCAGTTATGTCTCCATATACTGGTTTTCTAGAAAGTAGTAATATTAGTAAGAATAAAAATAAAATTATTAATTTAGTCAAACCAGCTGTTTTTTCATTTAAAAAAATTACTTCGACATCTTCAAATATCCTGGGAGCATCCAGCTTATTTTTTCAGAATAAAAAGAATAAGCAGTTTTTTTCTTTTCTACAAAATAAATTAAGTTTAAATGAAATTAGGCCGAAAAAAAATAACCCTATAGTAGGTTTACTTACTTCAAAACAACTAAACAATTTTAAGTCTCCTTCAGAGATCAAGTTTGTTTTGAAAAAACAAGCCTTACTTAAAAAAAACAAAAACTTTCCTACTAACAACGATTTAAATATAAACCTTACATTAAATAGTTCTATTTTATCTTTAGATATAAAATCAATTTTTTATAAAAAAATCGGTTATTTGTGTACTTTTTGGAATAAAAAACAATTAGGGTTTGATCAAGATCAATATTTTTTATCGACATCGTTAAAGCAAGAATTCAAAAATTTACTTGAAATTAAAAAATTGCTGTATTTTCACAATTTTCCAAAAAAATATAAAACTCAAACAGGGGGTTTACTGTTTTATGATTCTTTATATTTTGATGATAATTTTGGTCAAATTTTTTGGATTCCAGAAGAAAATTATAAAATTGAATCGCAAAATATATTTAGTTTTTCGCGTTTGAAAAAAAATGAAATTTTTATCCCTGCTTCGAGTTTTAAAAGTGATCCATTTTTTTCTAACCGTCCCGATAGGGAAAGTAAACTTCCTCTATCAGAGAAAAATAAGGGTTTAAAAAATTCCAGACTTTTTTTAAAAGAAAAAGTAGTTAGCTCTGTTAATAAGCAATGGATTATTAATACTTTTCCAATTTTATCACAACAAAATTCTCAAGGTAAAGTTTTAAATTTCTTTTCTAAACTTAATGGCTGGATACACATTAAATCATCTGCAAAGTTAAATAATGAAAATAGTGTGAAAAGAGAAATATCACAAATACTTGCTTTTAACGAAAAATCTTTGAAAGAGGGCAGACAATCTTATCTAGTAGCCATTGATGGCCGCAGATATCCCGTGATTGCTCCACCTTCAGGAAAAAAGATTAGAGCCTACGCTGGTATTTGGAATTCTGATCAATTGAAAAATGTATTTTCTTTACAATTTGCAAATTCAGTCAATAAATTGATATCGACAAATATATATAAATCTTTTCGTAAAAATCCATATTTTTTAAATAAACAAAGTCAAGCTAAACCAAATACATTTTTGGTTAAAGATAAACTGTATTCATCCCGATTTAATAAACAATGGAGGCTAAATAAAGTAACTTTGTCTCACCTTCCATTCCAGATTAAAGACACTAAAGAAAAATTTACTTGGTTTAAACAATTTAAACACTATAAATGTAAAAAAAGTTTTGTACATCATAATGTATTTTCAATATTAAAACCAAACTTTCCTTTTATAGATCAATTATCTTTAAATGCTTTGCCTTCTTCTGAAAATAGAAGCACAACACAATTAAATCAAGACGATAAAGCATCAAATTTTTTATTTCAAGGGATGCCACTTCCGGTATATAGATCAAATTTTTATACGGAAAAAACAAGTTTAGCCAAAGAAAATTACGTATCGCATTTTATACAAAAAAACTACGATTTAAATCAATTTAAAAATTCAACTTTAGAAATAAAAATAAAACCAGGGTGGATTTATTTTCCCCGAACGCAGCAGGATTTAGTTTATTTTCATAAAAAAATTGTTAAACCAGGCTTCCAATTTATCGATAATGTTGAGTTTGATCAACATGTTATTTATTTAGAATGCATTTCAATTTCCAAGTCTCCTTTAGACATGGGACCAAAAGAAACTTCGGCTTTAAGTGAAACGTATAAACCATATTTTTCTAATATTCAAGTCATGGTAAAAAACATAGATTTATTAAAAAAACTAAATCTTACAGAGCTTTTTAACCAAGTCGATTTTTACGCCTCTTTTAAGCATTCTAAAAATATTCAAAAAATATCAAGTTTATTTTTTCAAAACAAGTCAAGTTCTAAGACTTTCAACTCCGGACAAGTATTTCCTGACGAGCCTAATAATTTTGCGAGTAAATTTGAATTGTTTACTCATGCTTGGTCAAGTTCATTAACTTTCTATCTAAAAAATGAAAAAAAACTTGTCAATTCAGATAAAATTTTCCCCCTTTTAAAAAGCAAAGCTTTCAAAAAAGCAAAATCACAAAAATTACGAAATTTAAATATATTTTTATTTCAATTAGAACAAGCGATTCAGTTAAATGAAAATATTTTACATGGCACCACTCAAAATAATATTTTGAAACCTTCAGAAATTAACTTACTACAACGTCAAATACCTGATTTGATTTACTTAGGTTTATTAAAAAAAGGTTTTGGATTTCATTCTGATTCAATTCTTTATATAAAAAATAAAAATCATCGTTATTTGAACTTAGCAAATAACCAAATTTTTAATTTTCATAAATCTTTTATGAAAACATTTCCCCGAAAAGACAAACCTGATGTTTTGAGTAAAGTTATAGGATTTAGAAGATTTGAGCAAAATTTAAATATAAAAACAAATAAAATTAAAAACATTCATTTTTCAAATAAAAGCTTTTTTGCACCCAATTTTTTTATCTTAATTCGAAAAATAAAACAATATTCTCTTCCTAAATCTTCACAGTATAAAAAATTACTTTCACAATCTAATCAAACTTTATTAGAACGGCCAAACCATTTTGCAAATCTGCCAATTTATTATTCTCCTTCTTCTAATAAAGAAAGTCTGGGGTCTTTTGAACACTTGGAAATATTAACCAATTTTTCTTGGTTTAATAAACAAATACGGACAAAACTTTTTTCTTCTTTTCCATCAAATGATTTTCAAGTTTACTTTTCTTTTCGGTTTAAAGCTTATAAACAAATAAATTTAACTAAAGAATTTAATCTTCTTGAAGTTTTTCTTTTACTTAATATTCCAACAATATTTCCTTTAAAATCAGCAAAAGTGGGTCTTACTTCAAATCATCGTTTTAATAGGATCAAAACAAAAGACAAATTTTGTTCCAAGTATCAAAAAAATACAAGGCTTACTCTTGCAGAGCAAACAAGTAAAAATCATAGCATAAATAAATATATTGATTTTAAATTATTTAGAAAAATTGATAATTCCAGTTTAATGCTACCCGAACTAAGAAATAAGACGAATCATTTTACTCATGCTAAATTAGCTTTAGATTCCCAAAATTATATTTTTGCTAATAACCCATTAAGTTTCATTAATTTTTTTTCTCCATATGAAGGTGAAATGACTGCTTTAAAAACGGATTCTTTTGGAAAACCAAGTTGCTTTTTTTTAACAGATAAGGATAAAGTAACTTTTCGTATAAAAAAAAGTGATATACCTTGTATTTCTGTTGGAAAACTAATAAGATATGGAGAACAAATTGCAAGTAATCTAGCAACATCTCAGTCAGGTCAAGTTATTCAAGTTGACAACTTTAAAATTATTGTTCGAAAAGCTCAGTCAATTCTTTTTTCTTCCAAAGGCGTTTTTTATGTTCATCATGGTGATTTTGTGGAAAGAAATTCTCCTCTTCTGACGCTTTTATATCAACGATTAAAAACTGGTGATATTGTGCAAGGAATTCCTAAAATTGAACAACTTTTTGAAGCTCGATACACAGAAAAAAATGAGGTATTACCCGATAATTTACATGATAAGTTACGTTATTTTTTTGAAAAATACAAAAAAAAATACACTCTTCAAGATGCTACTCGAAAAAGCTTAGAAAAAATTCAACAAATTTTGGTCGAGAGCGTTCAAAAAGTTTATCAATCACAAGGTGTTTTTATTGCGGACAAACACCTTGAAGTAATTGTTCGCCAGATGACTTCTAAAGTTAAGATTATAGAAGGTGGCCAAAGTGGTTTATTACGCGGTGAATTAATTGATTTAAGTTGGATTGAAATGGTAAATAAAGGGATTAATTCACAAAAAGCTGAGTATGAACCAGTAATCCTTGGAATTACCAAAGCTACTTTAGAAATGGAAAGTTTTCTTTCAGCAGCCAGTTTTCAACAAACACCACGCATGTTAGCAAAAGCAGCAATTGCACGAAAAACTGATTTTTTAAGAGGATTAAATAATAATGTTATTTTAGGTCAGTTAATTCCAGCTGGAACAGGATTTTCTCGTTCCTTTCAACCAGAAAATTCAAAATATTTCACCTGGGGTAAACAAGTGAAGCTTAATAATCGTATTTTAAATCCTAACGAAATTGTTAGTAAAGTTGATGAACCTAATTAGTAAACCAATTTAAAATTAAATTTTAGACTTTATTTTTAAGCTAATTGTTTGCTTTCTGCTTTCTAAGTTTATAAGCTATGCTTATAAACCAAGTTTGTTCTTACAGAACAAACCTTGTTCTGAGAGAACAAGTCTATTGTTCTTCGAACAATTGGCTTTCTTTGTAAAAGAAAGCTTGCATTAAAAGCGTAGCTTTTAATGTTAGAAAGAGCAAGCCTGGTATGCTTCGGATACTTAGAAAACTGGAATTTTTGTTTTCAATTAATTTATCGCTTTTGCTTCAAAAAAGGTCTCAGTTTTTAAAGCAAAATGTTTGTTCTAATAAAACAAACTTGCCTTTTAAATTTACCTGACTTGGTTTGTTCTTTTAAAACAGACTTTGTTTAACAATATAATTTTTAAACTTAGAAAATTAAAAAGTTGCTTTAAAAAATTAATTAAAATTAACCTATAGACTAGACAATACCGTATATATTACAATTAAATATAAAAGTTAATTCACTAATTAGATTATAGTATCTCAAATTAAAAATTCATTAATAACTTTGATATTTAAATTTTTATTTGTAAACATAAAAGTTTTTAATTAAATTTGATTTTTCAGCATAAAAACAAAGTTTTTTTATTACTAACTTTGTTAATAATTTTGTTAATAATTTCGGGTAAAACCTATAAAGCATTTTTAAATTGAGGCTTAAACTAACAATTTTATGGTTAATAAATTTGACACCTTACCAAGTTTTCTTTGCTTAATTTGTGCTAAACACAAATTTTAAATCTTTGTTTGTATACCCATGTGTTCTAAAACGAATAAAAATTTGATTTAAAAGCTTGACATTGGATTCAGTAAATCCAAGAACCAAAGTTTTTAAATTTAAAAAAATGCTTATTTTAGCAATAAATTCATTTTTACACCTGACCTGATTATCTGTTCAAGATTTTTTTAAAAATAACTTTTTGTTTACAAATAAATTTTCAAATTTAAAATCGTAAAAATTAACACTTTAGAATGTAGGTTAACGCAATATACAAAATAAGGAGCAATTTAATATCATGATAACCAGTATTGATGAAATGGTTCAAGCGGGGATGCATTTTGGTCATCAAGCTAGAAAATGGAATCCTAAAATGGCACCATATATTTATGCTGAGAGAAACGGAATTCATATTATTGATTTAATTAAAACTTATTATCATTTAAAAAAAACATCAACATTTTTGAATGAATCGGCTTCACGAGGTAAAAAATTTTTATTTGTGGGAACAAAAAAACAAGCCACTAAATTAATTGCTAAAGTTGCGTTACAATGTGATTCCTACTATGTTAATCAAAGATGGTTAGGTGGAATGCTTACTAACTGGAAAACAATTAAAAGTTCGATTGACAAATTAAATCAATTAGAGATTCGTGAAAAAAAGGGTGAATTCAAAAATCTGCCAAAGCAAGAAGCTGCTGTTTGTAAAAAAGAAAAAGATCGACTACAAAAATATTTAGGTGGATTAAAAAATATGAAATCACTCCCTGATATTGTAATCATAGTCGGTCAATTAGAAGAAATTAATGCAGTTAAAGAATGTCAAAAATTAAATATAAGAAGTGTTACTATTTTAGATACTGATTGTAATCCTACTTTAGCAGATCTTTTTATACCGGCAAATGATGATTCAGTTGCTTCGTTACAATTTATTTTAACTCATTTTTTGCAAGCAATACGACAAGGACAAAAGCTATTTATGGAAAAATCTGCTTCGTTATCAAATGAAAAAAAAACAAGGCTAAGTTCTCGCCCGCTTGGAAAAAAACTAGCACTGAAAAAAACTCCTAGAAAAGTTTCATCGTAGTTTTTTTAGTTGAAAATTTTTCTCCCTAACATTAAAAAAAATTTTACTAACGAAGTAATTAAGTTTTTAATGCAAGTTTTTTCTTGCAGAACAAACCTTGTTTTCTTTATCCTTTTAAATAAATTAAACAAGTCTTATTTTCTTAGTTTAAGACTAAAACTTTTAAAATTAGCTTTTTCTACAAAAGGGCTTTTTGTATTAACGAGTTATTGGAAATTTCAAAAAACTTTGTTTAAAAGTTTGATAATGGAACTAATCTAAAAAGCTTTGTTTTTTTTAAAAAATATAAAAATTTAATTTTAAAAGCACAACTTTTAAAATAGGTTTTGCTTAACAGAACAAATTTCCAAAGAAATTTAGCATCTAAGTTTAAAACTTTTTTTTTAAACTTAGATGCTAGATTTCTAGTTTAAAACAAATAAACCAAGGGGTTTGCAAGCCAAGTTTGAAGTTTGGTAAAGCTTATTAATAACAAAGTTATTAGTTTAACAAATCTTTTAAACTTAAAATGTAATCTATAGAATTTTAAAGATTGATATTATTTCAAAAAGTGGTTTTTCTAAGTTTAAAAACTATGTTTTTAAACAAAGTTTGTTCTTATAGAACAAGCCACCAATTTGAATGTAATAAATCAAAGCTAAGCCTTTTTAACTCAGGTGGCAGAGTATTTGCATGGTAAGCAAAAAGTCGCCGGTTCAAGTCCGGCAAAAGGCTATAAAAATAAGTCTATTTTTTTTAAAATATTTAAAATTTCTTAAGTTCGCTAACTTTACTTTATCAGAATATTTTTAAATTCAAAAAAAGCGGCAACCTTGCTCTAACTTTGTTAACAAAGCAAAAAATAAGGCAAAATTAGCAAATTTTTATATTAAAGATACTAAGACTTATTTTGCAAATTTAGATTGCTAAATATAGTTTTATTTTAAAGTTGACAGATTAGTTCATTTCAGTATAATATAGTTTTATATTAAATATATTTACGTTTGATAAAAAACGTAAAAAATAATTTATTATTTGCAGGTTCAAATATATTTATTTTAAACAGCAAAGTTAAGAACCCCTAAACTTTAATTTAAATGGCTTGTTTTAAAAAAATTTAATAAATTCAGTTTTTTCCCTAAAAAAAGGGCTATTAGCTCAGTTGGTTAGAGCGCACCCCTGATAAGGGTGAGGTCGCTGATTCGAATTCAGCATAGCCCAAAAGTAATACCTTTTTAAGGTTAGAAGATTTATATTATCTTTAAAAAAAAATCTTCAATTTCATAATACAAACTTGTAACATAAGTTTTTAATTTTCAATTTTAAAGGCTTTAAAATCTTTCGTTTTTAACCTAGGTTTGTTTTTAAAAAGCAACGCCATTATTTATTTTTATTTATTGAAAAAAAATAAAAATAGATATTTACTTAATAACCTTATTTAAAATAATAAGTAGTAACTATTAAAGTTTATTAATAATAAAATTTATTTTAATATCTTTTAAAATCATTTATGGCTTCCTTACGGAAGCCATAAATAATGTATTACATAATTACTAGAACTAAAAATTATGCATTTACTGAAGGAGCTTCAACTGAAGCTAAATCAAGTGGGAAGTTGTGCGCGTTACGTTCGTGCATTACTTCCATACCTAAGTTAGCACGGTTGATAATATCAGCCCATGTGTTGATTACACGACCTTGAGAGTCAACAACTGATTGGTTGAAGTTGAATCCGTTTAAGTTGAATGCCATAGTTGAAATACCTAAAGCAGTGAACCAGATTCCAACTACAGGCCATGCAGCTAAGAAGAAGTGTAAAGAACGAGAGTTGTTGAAAGAAGCGTATTGGAAGATTAAACGACCAAAGTAACCGTGAGCAGCTACGATGTTGTAAGTTTCTTCTTCTTGACCGAATTTGTAACCAGCGTTAGCAGATTCGTTTTCAGTAGTTTCACGGATTAAAGATGAAGTTACTAAAGAACCGTGCATAGCAGAGAATAAAGAACCACCAAATACACCAGCAACACCTAACATGTGGAATGGGTGCATTAAAATGTTATGCTCAGCTTGGAATACAATCATGAAGTTGAAAGTACCTGAAATACCTAAAGGCATACCATCAGAAAAAGAACCTTGACCGATAGGGTAGATAATGAATACAGCAGTAGCAGCTGCAACTGGTGCAGAGTAAGCTACAGCAATCCAAGGACGCATACCTAAACGGAAAGAAAGTTCCCATTCACGACCCATGTAGCAGCAAATGCCTAAGAAGAAATGGCAAACGATAAGTTGGTAAGGACCACCGTTGTATAACCATTCGTCTAAAGAAGCAGCTTCCCAAATTGGGTAGAAGTGTAAACCAATAGCGTTTGAAGTTGGAACAACAGCACCAGAAATGATGTTGTTTCCGTAAAGTAGAGAACCAGAAACAGGCTCACGGATACCATCGATATCAACTGGAGGTGCAGCGATAAATGCGATGATAAATACAGAAGTTGCAGTTAATAAAGTTGGGATCATTAAAACACCAAACCAACCGATGTATAAACGGTTTTCAGTGCTAGTAACCCATTCACAAAAGCGAGCCCAAAGGCTAGCGTTTTCACGTCTTTCTAAAATAGCAGTCATAATAATTTTTAATTCTTAAAAAAAATTTATTTCCCAAAGTTAGACAACTTAATTTTTTTTAAATTTGAAAGTAAATCTTTCAAATCAAATTGAAAATTAAAAAAACTAAAATTTTAAACGAATTTATAAATTTTTTATTCTAACTTGTTACAAATTAATATAACATAGTACATAAGATATATCAAGTATAAAAATTTAAGTTAATTTCTTAGTTTAAATAAAACCAAAAAAACTACCTTATACTTGTTCTATCAGAACAAGCAAATAACTAATGATTAGAATTTTATTTAACTTAGAAACAATATTCTATTTATCTACATGCTTTACCGAGAATTAAAAACGGCAAAGCATGACTTTTTATATTTATATTTATTTTTTTGTTCTTTTTAGTTTAATTTTTCTAAGTCTTTAAGTCTAAAAAAAAATTTTTAAACTTAGAAATTAAAATTTTTTAAACAACAAATTTTTTAAGTTTAGTTTTAAATATGAATGTCCTGGCCAAATAAATCCGCCACGTGTTGGTGGAACAACGTCATTAAGTTTATTTGGATCAATTTTTGCTAAGTTAGGGGGAACAGTTTCAAATTCAAACTCCCAATCAACATCTATTGCTTGGTCTAATGCATCTACGTTTTGTAAGTCACTAACTTTCTCATAAAGAACATTATACGGGATTTTTGATTTACTTTTTGGTTCTTCTAAAAACTTTTGTGTTAATGGCCACATAGTAAAATCTATTTTTTTTGTCTTTTTTATCAATTTAGTTAATGTAGGGGAGTCAGAGCTTCTAAATTTATCATTAAATTGCATAGTATAACCACTCATTGAACGTGGTAGCAATCGATTTGTAATAACAAGTTTTCTTAAATTTTCATCCCATCCAGTATAAAATGGTGTTGGATTTGTTAATTTTATAAATGGCTTTTTCTTTTGTTTACTTAAAATTAATTCTTCATGTACCCTTGAATTAATAATTTGATTTGATTTTTTATATAAAGGTTGGTCAAATTTTAATACAATTTTGTTAACTGAGTTTGGATCTTCATTTAAATTAAGTAAAAAAAGACGACGAACTACTTTTAATGTTCCTTTAAATTGTTGATTATAAACACGATCCGCATAACTTTTTGAACCATTAAATAAATTACGAAACGCGTGTGCATATGGTAATTTTTCATAATATCGAAGACTATCGTAATAATTTGATAAAATTAATCGTTTTTCAAACAATTCTTTTTCTTCTTGTGGGCTTAATAAATACGAGGATGGTTGATTACGTAAAAATAAATCGATATCAGCATTTAAAAGTGTTTTATAAACAGGGTTTAAATAGTACTTTTGTTTAATGGTTTTTTCTAAAAAATTTTTAGACGATGCATCGTCTAAAAATTGGTTAGAAAAACTTGCATCTAGTACAGGCGCTAAAACTTCGGTTACCTTCAATTCCTTATTAAGATTATCATTAAGCTTAAAAAAATATTCACTATACCGAGACTCATTTGAATCTTCAAAGTCATCAAAATCATCAAAATCATCTAAAATTTCATTGTTATTTAATGCTTTACCGTTTTTTAAACTTAATGTAGAATCTGTATTAGGTAAGTTACTTTTTTCCTGATAAGAAGCTGAAGATAAATTTTTTTCTTGAGGATCTGATTTATTTACTGATTGGCTTGATTCCTGTATTTCTCGCCCACGAGTAGAATTTTTTTTATTTTTTTGAAAAAAACTAGAAATTACTCTACGAGCTCGTACAGCACGGTAGGAAGGTTGTCGATCTTGACGGGATGTCCAAGCATATTCACCTTGATAATTTAAATCTTCAAAATTTGTATTTACTTCAGGTTGTAAATACCGACCTCGATCAAAAGGTGTTATATCCGTACGCATTGAACTAAGTTCAATATTTTTATCTGGCGGAATTGGTAAATTTTTTGAAGAAAAAATTGTATTGTTCAAAGCCTTATCTTGTGAAATAAAGCCTAACGGTCCGGCAAAAATATAATCTAAACTATAAAAAGGAATTGATGCAAAAGTAAAAGCTAGTATTATTGATAAAAAAGCAAAATTAATTTTTCTAAGCCAACGAGAATAAGTAAAGGCAGATATTTTTATTGAAAAATCACTTAATTGTAAACATATGATTGTAAATAAACCAGTAAAAAAAAGATTTCCAAGTAAAATACCAATCAAATATGTGCTATGAGATAAATTAGACCCAAAAGTAGTATTTGAAGCAAAACTTTCAAAAATACTTGGTTCGGGGCCTAAAGTCAAATTACCAAAATATTGAAAAATAGAGCTTTGTTCAGTCCAAGATAATAGAAAATTAATAAGGAAAATTTGTATTAATTCTAATTTTTGAGAGCTACTAATTTTACGAATTGGATTATAAGCCATATGGTAAATTAATTTTATGGTCAAAAAAATACCAAGTACATAACTGAAAGGCTCGTATGAAAACCAAGGAATTATAAATAAACGTAAACCAAACAAAACACAAAAGAAAAAGAAACTTTGGCCTATAACTGTTCCAAAGCTAGAAGCAATACCTGCAGGTACACCTTGAACTAATAATCGTCGTGCTGAAATAAAATGTGATGTAGATAAAGGTAAAGCTAAAAAAAAACTATTTAAAAAACCAAGCATAAATTTGTTATTTTCATAACTTGGAATTTCTAATAAAGTAAAAAAATTAGATAAAGGTGTATCTAAAAAATAGTTTTCTTTTAAAATTGTACTAGAAATTTGAGGTACTAAAACAGGCAAATAAATTAAATCTTTTATCCATTGAAAACTGAAAACATAAATTAGTAAAAATTTAAGAGTTGAAAAAAGATAGAAAAAAGTCTGTGGAAATAATTCTTGAAAAGTCAAGTCATTAGAAATAGAACTATAAGTATTATTTAATAAGTCAATGTAATCTTTTATTACTGTAACAAATGACATAATAAGTTTTTAATATTAAATTTTATTTTCGTTGATTTCCCTGATAGGGGAAACTTGGTTTATAAGTTACACTTATAAACTTAGACATTGTTTGCAAACTTGGTTTAAAAACATAGTTTTTAAACTTAGAGATTTAGCCTCAATTCTAATTTTAATAACGAAATTTTTAAACCAAATTTTTAAATTTAAAAGTTTTACTTTTAAATCAAGTTTCCTTTTTCCAAATGTTCAAAGAATATCAGACTTGTTCTTTTTATTTTTAAATAAAAACAAGGAGGTTTCCCCTGTAAGGGAAAACTTGGTTTAAAACTTCGTTTTAAACTTAGAGACTTTTCTTGCAGAAAAAGTTATATAAGAATTGTTCTGTCTTTTTTAAAAGCCTCATTTTAAAGGGTTTGTTCTGTAAGAACAAACTTTGTTTAAAAACTATATTTTTAAACTTAGAAAAACTTTATTTAAAAGCTTTGTTTTTAAATTTAGAAAACTAGCCTAAATTGGGTTAATAATTATTTTTATAACTTTGATTCCAAGATTGAAAAAAATTAATACTCAAAAGCAAAAATAAAGATAGAATTAAGACTACTGTGCCAATAACTGTTGCGCCCCTATAATCATATTGCTCCAAGTTTTGAAAAATTAAAACTGAAGCAATTAAATCTTTTAATGGAAAATTTGATGAAACAATAACAATTGATCCGTATTCACCAATTGCCCGAGAAAAAGCTAACGTAACACCTGTTAACAAAGCGGGTACTAATGGCGGAAAAACTATTTTAACAAAAGTTTGCCATGGGGATGCTCCTAGTGACCATGCAGCTTCTTCTAATTCAATTTCCATTTCTTGCATTACTGGTTGTAATGTCCGAACTACAAAAGGAAATGAAACAAAAATCATTGCTATTGTAATTCCTAAACGCGTAAAAACAATTTGTATTCCAAAATCATTTAAAATTAATCCTATCCAACCTTGATCGCTATACACAGTAGCTAAAGTCAACCCTGCTACTGATGTTGGTAAAGCAAAAGGTAAATCAACAGCTGCGTCTAATAATTTTTTACCGGGAAAATTATATCGGACTAAAACCCAAGCCAGAATAAACCCAAAAACAGCATTAAATAAACAAGCGTAAATCGCCATGGAAATAGTTACAAAGTAAGCTGAAACTGCTATTGGTTCAGTTGCAATTTCCCAAAATTTTAGTATAAGTGTTTGACTTGCTGTAGCCAATAATGAAATAATAGGAAGAATAAGCATAAATAAAATATACATTAACGTACAGAACCAAGGCCACGAATTTTTAAAAAGTTTCATAAAAACGAATCACTTGACATCATTAATTATTTTATTTTTTTAAACGTGTGCTTTTAATGCTTGAAAATTTGAGCACCCAACTTCTTATTGCAAACTCAGCCAAGTTTAAAATAGGCCTAGTTTCAAAACTTACAAAGCTAAGCTTTGAAAGTGAAATTAAATGAGAAACCTTGCTTGGCTGTTTTTTAACTGTTTTGACCCTTCAAGTAAATAAGCTTCGGTTATTTACAGGGCTTGTTTTATCAGAACAAACATTTTTTTTAAATGTTGTATCGAAAATTTTTTTTTAAAAATAAAATAATTTTATTAAATTTAATAGCTAGACTATACTGAAAGCTTTTTTTTATTCTTTAAACAAAATTTATTTTTTTCAAGTTTTAACTTTAGAAAAAACTATTATAAATTGGAGATTTACTGATTTAAATATTTTTTCTTTATCTCTAAGTTTAAAAATATGTTTTAAACCAAGTTTGTTCTTACAGAACAAACATTTCTACTTTTTTTGAATAAAAAAATTAAAACTAGTTTTGTTTAAATTTAACTTTATTTTTCATTAAATAAATTTTTTAATAATGATTTTGCCAATGATAAAGCTTGGTTAGCTTGTTTATCGGCTTTTTTTTTCCAAATACTTCGACGAATTTTTGTTTTTGTTTTTGAAGTCCGTTTTTTAGGTACAGCCATTATTTTTTATTCCTTTGCCAAACGGCTATTAATATATAAATATATTTTATAAGTTTAAAAACTTTACTCAATAAGGCATTTTACTTATAACTCAGTTTAATGTACAAACGGCTAAATTTGCAAGCTATACTTGATAACTAATATACACCTCATTTTTTGCTTTACTAGCAAAGCTAGAGCAAGATTAACAACCTAAAATAAGCGAAGCTTTTTTAACGTTGTTTACCCGGCTTGTTTTGGTTTGTTCTTACAGAACAAACTTTGTTTATAAGCTACGCTTATAAACTTAATAAAACAAGCAAACATATATTTTTGTAAAAAATAGCACTTTTTTTACAGTTTTTATATTTTCTTCTAAGTTCTTATTTTAATCAAGTAGATTAATACCACGACCATAATTAAATGGTAGCATAATACTTTTTGTTACAGTTAATAACGGTAACAAACTTCATTTTTATACTACCTATCTGAAGTGATAAAAAACTAATTTTAATTAGGTTGATAAATAAAGTTTGTTCATCATTGACTTTACTTATGTTTGTAAAAAATATACCAATTTTTAATTTAAGATTTGAGTTACCAGACTTTGTTTTTAGTAAAGTTAACAAGCTGCAATCCTATATTTAAAAATTTTTTTTTACTATTAACAAAGTAAACAAACATTTGGTTTTAAAAGTGTAATTTTGGACTCAAATAATTGTTAAACAAACACAATTTTTTAACTTTATTATGAAGCTAGTTTAGTCGAGCTAGCTTAGGTAACCACATTTTACTGGTTAACCTGAGCCTTCATTATCAAAAAAATTTAAGCTAAAATAAAAGCTTAAACATTATTTTTAAATTTAAAATAAACAAAGCTTAATTATTTAGTATTATTTTGTAATTTTCTACAAAAAACATTTACATTTTAATTATAACAAAGTTTTTTTTTGGGTTCTACTAATTTAAAAACTTTTTTTTTAAATAAATCCAGAAAAAATACTTTCAAACATTTTTTATAAAGTCAAAGTAACAACTTTTGTCGATAATTATTTAGTATGGGAAACATGAAAAAAGATTTGGGCATTGCTTGCTCTTACAGAGCAAGCCTGGTGTTTTTCGAATACTTGGACAAGAATACAAAATTTATTTTTATATTTGCCTCCGGTCGGACTCGAACCGACACGCAATTACGCACTAGTTCCTAAAACTAACATGTCTACCAATTCCATCACGAAGGCAAAATTTTAATCTTTTTTAATAGTAATAAATAACTTTTATTATGTCAATAGCCCAAATATTTAGATTGGCGTTTTTATAATATCCAACCTTCAAAATATTAAAAAATTAGTTTGTTGCTTGTTCTATCAGAACAAGCCTGGTATTTTTAAAATACTTGTAAAAATGCCTACTACTAGACTTGAACTAGTGACAATCCGCGTATGAGACGGATGCTCTACCAACTGAGCTAAGCAGGCATATAATTTTATTATATATTTTTTTATATTTATACGCAAGTAGAAATTAAAGGAATTAATCAAAATAATTAGTTAATTAAGTATCCTTGTTTTTAAGTGCTTTTTTTTTATTTTTTTAAGAAAACATAAAAGTTTCCCCTATCCAACTGCCTTTTAAACATCAAGCTTGTTCTATCAGTCTTTCTTAAATTTAACAGAGTTAAATAAGCCAAGGCCGAAGGTTTGTTCTGATAGAACAAACTTGCATTAAAAGCGAAGCTTTTAATGTTAGAAAGGGAAATAAATAGGGTAAGCACCCGAAGTTTGCTAACCTTGCTCTAGCTTTGCTAGCAAAGCAACAACTGAGGAAATTTTTTTATTCTTTTCAAGGATAGCTTAGTTGCTTTGCTAAAAAAGCATTAAACTTGTCCTAAACTGATTTACGTTTTTTAATATAAAAAATACTTATAGCTTATTTTAAAAAAATAAGCCTAATGTCTCAGTTTAAAAACTTAGTTTTTAAACAGACATTTGGAGAAAGAGCTTGCATTAAAAGCTTAGTTACCTCATTAATGAAATTTTTTGTGTTTTTAATGTTAAAAAATTTATTTACATTAAATTAAATTAGGTTAAGAAATTTCTGATTTGACTAATTTTGTCCAACCTAAATTTTCTAAACTTTGATTTCGCCGTAATGGTCTAGTTACTAATTCTAAAATATCACGTGCATTAGTAAACCCATGAATTTGAGCAAACGTAAATTCTACAGACCATTTCGTACTAATTCCTCGAGCTTCTAATGGATTAGCGTGAGCCATACCAGTGATAGCTAAATCAGGTTGTAATTCTCGAATTCTTTGTATTTGATTATAATTATCAGGTTTTTCTACGATTCGGGGAAGAGGCACATTCATTTCATTACAAGTTTTTTCTAATAAAGCTAATTCAGCAGCTTGGAATCGCTTATCCATATAAGGAATTCCTAGCTCATAAACAATCATACCACATCGAATTAAAAACCGAGCTAAAGACACTTCTAAAAGATTATCTCCCATAAAAAATACAGATTTACCTTTTACTAGATCAACATAATCTTGTAAATTTTCCCAAACTTGATTTTCGCGAGTTTCTAATCCTTGAGGTGTTATATTAAATACAGAACAAATTTTTTCAATCCATGCTCGTGTACCATCAGGCCCAATTGGAAACGGCGCTCCAATTAATTTACATTTTCGTCGGCGCATTAAAGTAGTAGCTGTCCGGCTTAAAAAGGGATTTACTCCACATACATAAACCCCCTCATTTAAAGTCGGCAAATCTAAATATCGTTGAGAAGGTAACCAACCAGATACTTTGATTCCTTGCCTTTTTAATTCCATGTTTAATTGAGTTGTAACTGTACTTGGTAATGATCCAAATAAAACTAACGGAGGGTGATTATAATAACTAGTTGGTTCCAATTGTCCTTTGGACACCAAACTTTCTTTTTCAAAAGACGCACTTAATTCTACTTTTTTAGAAAATGAAAGCAAATTATTTATAAGTTTAGTGGGTATTCCTTTCTTTAAATCCCATTGATTGGTAGTTTCCGAAAGTGGTTTGTTCACAATATTTGAGGAAACAATTGGATCTTGATTTGGGCATCGATGGGCCATAGCTGCAAGGACTGTATCTTCTCCTTGAGTAAAAGCATAATCTAAACCATTTGCTCTAGCAACTACAATTGGAATACCAATTTCAGCTTCTAATTGTGGAGCCATACCTTCCAAATCCATTTTAATTATTTCTGTAGTACAAGTACCAATCCAAACAATAACACTTGGATTTCTGTCTTGTTTAATTTGTATACATAATCTTTTTAGTTCTTTATAATCATTTAATTGTGCTGAAATATCTCCTTCTTCAAGTTCAGCCATTGCATACCTTGGTTCTGCAAAAATCATAACTCCTAGCGCATTTTGAAGAAAATAACCACAAGTTTTTGTTCCAACTACTAAAAAAAAACTATCTTCGATTTTTTGATATAACCAAGAAACACAACTAATCGGACAAAAAGTATGATAATTACCAGTTTCACATTCAAAAGTAAGAGTTTCAGATAAGATTTCAGACATAAAATATTTCCTTTCATTTTTTATTAAAGCTTACTATTTTTTTAAACTTAACAAATTAGTTTTTGAATAAATCTTTTCTAAAGTGAAAAGTAAATAATAAGCTTTTAAACAAAGTTATTTTTCAACTTTGATTTTCCTCCTTGTTTTGAAGAAAAAGATTACTTTAAAAGCTTTGCTTTCTAAGTAATCTTGTTCTTTGAACGTAAACAAAGAAATTTTAAATTACCAATAAAGTTGTTGTTATTAGTAATAAAAATTTAATTGTTTTTATTTAAAATTTTTGCCTATTCGACTTAAAATCAAACTTTTAAATCAGGCTTGTTTATCTTGGTTTGCAAAAACAAAAAACAAATACAACAAGAGGAGCGAGTTTTCAACACATTGATTTAAAAGTAAAAAACCAAAGCATTTGTTTTAAAAAATTTTTAGTGTAAAAAGTGTCGCTTTATAAATTATGTGGTATGGAAACAAAATTTACCAACCTTACTACATCTTGGTGGTTAAAGACTTTTTATAACTGATGCATGTGTTACTTTTTAATTTAAACTACCATAAAATCTAAACTGTCATTGCTAGTATCCATAATATTACTTGGTGGATTTAAATAAAAATCAGAAAGAAGACTAAATAACTCACGATCCGCTAATTCATTAGGTACAACACCTTCAGGATGTGATAAAAGTTGATCAGCAATGTTTAAATAAAAATCACACACATAGGTTAAAGAAATTTCAGATTCTGCCATTTCAAATAATGTTTTGCCTTTAACTCGAGATACTCGAATGTCTTCAATTAACGGTAACACTTCTAATACAGGCATCGGACAACTCTCAACATATTTATCAATTAAATCTCGTTTTGATGTTCGATTTCCAATTAATCCAGCTAATCGTAGTGGATGAGTACGAGCTTTTTCACGAACTGAAGCAACAATCCGATTAGCAGCAAATAAAGCATCAAATCCATTATCTGTAATAATAATACAATAATCCGCGTAATTTAATGGTGCAGCAAATCCGCCGCAAACCACATCCCCTAAAACATCAAAAAGGATGATATCATACTCATAAAATGCATTTAATTCTTTTAGTAATTTAACTGTCTCCCCGACAACATAGCCTCCACATCCTGCACCCGCAGGAGGACCACCAGCTTCTACACATTCAACACCACCATATCCTTGATAAATAACGTCTTCAGGCCAAACATCTTCATAATGATAATCTTTAGCTTGTAAGGTATCAATAATTGTTGGAATTAAAAAACCAGTTAAAGTAAATGTACTATCATGTTTTGGATCACAACCAATTTGTAATACTTTTTTACCACGTCGAGCTAAAGCTATTGAGATATTACAGCTGCTTGTTGATTTGCCAATTCCACCTTTACCATAAATCGCTAATTTCATTATTTTAACTCCTTTAGAATTATAATTATTACAAGATAAATTTTAAATAAAAAAAAGTTTTTAATTTAACAAAGCTTTATTTTGCTTGCTCAAGCCTGGTGTTCTTCAAACACTTGGCTTTTTTTGTAAGAGAAAGCTTGCATTAAAAGCTAAGCTTTTAATGTTAGAAAGTTTTTTGTATTAAAAAACTGAGGTGGACAGATTTTAACCTTTAAATAAAATAAAATAAACAAAAAAATATAATATTTAAAGCTACCTTAATGAGTTTTAATGTTTTATTTTTATCGTTTAAAACAAAAAAATTACACATAAATAATTAAAATACTTTATTAATAATTAATTTTTTATAAATTTTAAAGTAACTTAAAGTTTATATTATTTAACTATTATAAATAGTAACAATACTTAGTAAAAATTATGTTTTAGTTTTTATTCGTAAGTAAAATATAAATTAAAATAAATTGTAAAAATAGATAAAATACAAAAAGCTCTGCTTTTTTGTTCAGCATTTTTTTAAATGCTTTTCTTTTTAAGAAAAAAATAAAATTTTCGTTTTGAAAATCTTTTTCAGATATTAGTTTTGTTTTATCAGCCTTTACCTAAAATAACAACTACCTTATTAGTAAAATTGATTAATTTTGTTTTGAAACTTAAAATTAAACTTAAAAAAAATAATGAAAACTAAGTTACACTTATAGTATTAAAAATAGTCTTTGTAAAATAAAAACAAAATTTTATTTATTTATTAGTAATTTAATTGTTACCTTTAAAAATAAGTTAAAATAGATTTACTAAAATCTGAAATTTAATTCAATTTTCGTCTAATTTTATTAATTCATTTTTTTAAAGCAAATAAATATTTTTAAAATTTTTTGTGACAAAAGTTTTTAATTACTTTAAGTAAAAAAAATTAACAAAGTAAAATTTCTCTAGTTATCATATCAAAATAAATAGGGAAATACCTATTAATTTGATTTATTACTTTAATAAGCTGAATAAATTTACAATCTAAAAGTTGTGGTAAGCTAATAACGGTAACAAACTTAGTTTATTTTAAACTCAAAAATTTTAAGTAAGCTTGTTTTGAAAAAAAAAGAATAAGCTTTGTTTGCTTTTCTAAGTTTATAAGCATAGCTTATAAACAAAGTTTTCTCTTTCCAAATCTTTGAAAAACATCAGACTTGTTGTTTTTATTTTTTAAATAAAAAATAAGAACAAAAAAAGAAATCCAAGAAATTTTTCTAAATTTAAAACGAAAGTTTGTTCTTCCAGAACAAGCCTTTTATAGAAATTATCTTTGTTCAAAAAAAAAAAGTCTTCTTTAAACATTTTAAATAAAACCAATAGGCGAAGTTTTTAAAATTTAATTTTTTTTCAAAAAAAAATTGGATGCTTTACTGTTTGGCAATAGCTAACACATTTAGAAACAAAACTTAAAACTACTTTTTATATATTAAAACAGTAACTAATTTTATGATAAACATTAAATTTGAAATCATTTTAGGAAATATTTCATTTATTCTATTATTTTGCGCAATGATTTTTTATTGGGTTAAAACTAGTTTTTCATTATTCTCACAAATGAATGTTGGTGGTTTTTTAATAACAATTTTCGCTAATTTAAGTTTATTATTTTTATTAATTCTACGTTGGATTAATTATAGCCATTTTCCATTAAGTAATATGTATGAATCGTTATTGTTCCTTGCTTGGAGTTTAACCTTGCTTCATATAATTTTAGAAAAAATTAGCAACAATACATTTTTAGGAGCAATTTTATCTCCATTAGCTTTATTTACTACTAGCTTTGCTTCGTTTAGTTTACCAAAAGAAATGCAAAAAGCCAGTGTCTTAGTTCCAGCGCTTCAATCTAATTGGTTAATGATGCACGTAACTGTAATGATGTTAAGTTATGCTGCATTATTAGTAGGATCAGTATTAGCAATTGCTTTTTTAATTCTTACATTTGGGAAAAAAGTTGAATTAACAGGTAATAGTCTAGGCTTTATTTCTAATTCTTCATTAACTAATTCAAAAGGTAATTTTTTAAATTTAGAAGTTACTAATCCAGTATTACAATATCAAGATTCAAATACTAAAAGCTTTTTAACGCAATCTTATTACACTGATTTTTCTAAATATTCGCAGGATATTAGACTTGTTCCTTCAGAACAAGAAGAACAAAGAGAACAAGCAAGTCAAAAGAAAAAACCTTTTGATTCTAAACTAGCTAAAAGTTTAGATAATTTAAGTTATCGAACTTTAGGCATTGGGTTTCCACTTTTAACAATTGGAATATTATCTGGGGCAGTTTGGGCTAATGAAGCTTGGGGTTCCTATTGGAGTTGGGATCCAAAAGAAACTTGGGCTTTAATTACTTGGGTGGTTTTTGCAATTTATTTTCATACTCGAATTACTAAAGGGTGGGAAGGTAAAAAACCAGCAATTATTGCAACTGGTGGTTTTTTTATTGTTTGGATATGTTATTTGGGGGTAAATTTATTAGGAAAAGGACTTCATAGTTATGGATGGATTCATTTTAATTTATAAAAATTAGTATACAAAACAAGCTCTATTTTAGAATTTTTTAAGCTTAAAAATTGAATGGAATCAGGCAAGGATTTGGCTATAAAAAAAATTTGTTTAAAAGCTTGACTTTTAAAATTAGAGCCCTTAATTTCACTTTAGATTTTTGCCTTGTTTTACTAGGGTCTAAAGTGAAAGTTAAGCTTTAAGATATGAATTAAATTTACCGATTTGGCTAATAATTTTGTTGATAATTCAGGAAAAAAAATTTTTTTTAGCCCTTCTTGTTTTTCTCACGTTTAACCTAAAATTTGAGTAACTTATAATAAATTGTATTGTTTAAAATTTTTTTTGCTTACTCTTCTCTTGGGTTAAAAAGTTTGTTTTTAAGTTGGTAAAGAAAAATTTGAGTTAAAAACAAATCTTTAAAATTTCAAAAGTATTTTTTAAAAAACAATATTTTACAAGCTTTGATCGCCCACCTAATAAATGATAAACTCTGCAACAAATAAGGTTTGTTCTTATAGAAAAAATTTAACTTACAAGTAAAACTTATAAAATTATAAATAACTAGACTAAATTAGTGTTTAGTAATATTACGAAACAGTTCTAAAATGACTTTGTTTTAAGCTTAGATTAACATCTAAATTAATTTCAGCATTTTTATAGCTAAACAAAGCCAAACTAAAGTGATGGTTTTCTATTAGAGATCTTGTTAGCTTATTTTTAATTTTAAATAATTGTAAAAATAACCCGAAATCTTGTGAAATTTTGGATTGGTTGTTTTTTAAAATTAAAGATTGCAAGAATTTAAATTTTTTATTGTCTATTATGATAACTAGTAACTGTAAAGGCTGGAAGAATAAAACTAGCATAAAAAATACTAGCCACTTAATTACTCCTAAAATTCCAACAGATCCAGAAGCAATATCTGCTCTATATAAAAAAGACTTTATAGTTAAACTTTTTAGTTATTTTTTTACGTTAATAAAAGCATTAATAAACTGCACTAAAAACATACATTAAGCCAAGCCGCTTTAAATAATGAAGGTTTAAAGATATTTTGATTTGCTTGTTAAATTTAATACGACATTAACAAAACTTTTAATAAAGTTGAACTACAAAAGTATATTTAAGTATATTTAAGTATATTTTCTAAATGCTTTATTTTTTAAGTAAAGCATTTAGAAAATAAAAGTTAGTTTTAAAGGATTTAATTGTAAATTTAGAAAAAGCAAATTTTCTTAAAAAATTTTTTTTTATTTTTAAATTACTTGTTCTGACAAAAGCATTCCAGGTTAAAACTAAGCTTTTTAATTTTAAAACCAAATTACATAGAAAAAGTTATTTTGAAACAGCTAAAAACTCTTCAGTATATTCTTGAATGGCTTCTTTTAAAAGTGTTTGAGCTTCATCATTGAAAACGTTTGTAGTTCTAATAATTTCTCCATATTTTGGTTTACTATTAGATAAATACTGACGTAAACCAACTAAAAATGAACGAACTTGATCTACTTGAATTTTATCTAAATAACCGTTTGTTCCAGCATAAATACTAGCAACTTGATCTTCGATAGAAAGCGGCGAAGTTTGAGGCTGTTTTAACAATTCACGTAAGCGCTGACCACGGGCTAATTGATTTTGCGTAGCTTGGTCTAAATCTGAAGCAAATTGTGAAAAAGCTTCTAATTCAGCAAATTGAGCTAGCTCTAATTTTAATTTACCAGCAACTTGTTTCATAGCTTTTGGTTGAGCTGCTGAACCAACTCGTGATACAGAAATACCTACATTAATAGCTGGTCGGATACCAGCATTAAAAATATCCCCTGATAAGAAAATTTGACCATCAGTAATTGAGATAACGTTAGTTGGAATATACGCTGAAACATCACCTTCTTGAGTTTCTACGATTGGTAGTGCGGTCATACTCCCGCCACCTAACTTATCGCTTAATTTTGCAGCACGTTCTAATAAACGTGAGTGTAAATAAAATACATCACCGGGATAAGCTTCTCGTCCAGGAGGTCGTCTTAATAATAAAGACATTTCACGATAAGCTTGAGCTTGCTTAGATAAATCGTCATAAATTACTAATGTATGTCGACCTTTATACATAAAATATTCTGCTAAAGCAGCACCCGTATAAGGAGAAAGATATTGTAAAGTAGCCGGAGAATCGGCAGTAGCTGCAACAATAATAGTATATTCTAAAGCACCTCGTTCTTGTAAAACGTTAACAACTTGCGCGATAGAAGAAGCTTTTTGACCGATAGCTACATATACACAAATAACATCTTTGCCTTTTTGATTTAAAATTGTGTCAACAGCAACTGCAGTTTTTCCAGTTTGACGATCACCAATAATTAATTCACGTTGTCCACGACCAATAGGAATCATTGCATCTACAGCGACTAAGCCAGTTTGTAATGGTTCATGAACTGAACGACGGGAAATAATTCCAGGAGCTGCCGATTCAATTAATCTAGTTTCATTAGTTGGAATTTCTCCTTTACCATCAATAGGTCGAGCTAATGAATTAACTACACGGCCTAAGTATCCGTCGCCTACTGGAATTTGAGCAATTTTTCCTGTAGCTCGTACAGACGTACCTTCTTGTACTGCTAGGCCATCACCCATTAATACTGCTCCAACATTTTTAGATTCAAGATTTAAAGCAATTCCTACTGTGCCATCTTCAAACTCTAAAAGCTCACCAGCCATTACTTTTTCTAACCCATAAATTCTGGCAATCCCATCACCAACTTGGAAAACAGTACCAACATTTACTACTTTAACTTCACTATTATATTGTTCAATTTGTTGTCGAATAATGCTACTAATTTCATCAGGTCGAATTTTAACCATCGGTAAATAGACTCCCGAAAATTCTATATAATATAAATTGTTTTTAATTTTAAATTTAATAAGTTTTTTAAAAAACTTTGTTTTTATTGTTTTTAAAAAAATTTATAAATTTAAATAAAGGTTGTTATTGCTAAATGCTTTTTTTTAAAAAGAAAAGCAGATTGTAATTATTAATAATAAAAAATAGATTTTTTATTATTAATTTTTATCTTGGTTTATAATTTGTAAAAAGTACAATATTAAAATTATTTACTGAAGAATGAAATGTTGAATCTAAGTGACTACCTAACTTTTCACGTACTTGATTTAAAGCAAGTGAAACAACTTGTTGCGATACTTGACTAATTGCTTTTTGTTGTTGGAATCGAATAGTTTCTTGTTTGATTTCTTCTAAACGCAAAATATCTTCTTGAGTTTGTCGAATAGATTGTTTTTTTTCTTGCTCAGCTGTTAAAACACCTTGTTCGCGAATTTCAATAGCTTTTTTCTTAGCAAGTTCTAATTGCATTCGAGCTTGATTTAATTTATCTTCTGCTTCTTTAGATTTTTGGTCTGCTTCTTGAAGATTATTTAAAATCGTTTGTTTTCGATTATCAAGCAAAGAGCGTAAAGCATCGCCTCCAAAAGAAACAACAACTGCAATAACAACTGATAAATTGATAAGATTTGTTTCTAAAATATTACTGTTAAACCCAAAACCTTCTCCAGACGGAATATGAGCAAAGAGGGTTAAAAAAGCCATAAAAACCTCCGTAGTTAGAACGCTCTATTAAATGCTTAAAAATATTAATCGGAACCAAATAATATTTATTTAAGCCTTATTTATTTTTTTATCTTTAAATTGTTTTGAGTGAAAAAAATTGGCCATATTATTTCTAACTAAAATTTCAACACAAATAAATTCAACTTTAATTGCCAAAAAAATAATTTTTTAATTTTAAACCCTTTACTTTTAAAAATTGTATAAATGGTTTACTGTTAAAATAACAGTAGTAAAATTCGTTTTTCAGAATTGTTCTGTTCTATTTAAAAGCCTCGCCTCGAAGGATTTATTTTGTTTTGTTTACAAGCTAATAAACAAAGCTTTTAAACTTGACAAACTAAAACAAGCGTCAACCTTACTCTAGCTTTGCTAGCAAAGCAAACAATAAGGCAAGGTTCGTAAACAAAATTTGCTTACCCATAAAACAACGTTTTTAAACTTGCCAAAATCGCCTTACAAGCTAAGCTTGTAAGGTCCAAAAAGCTATTGTAAGCAAATTATGGCAATACGATAAGTGACATATGAGTTTTTTAGACTAAAAAAAAATGGATAAAATTATTGAAAAATTTTAATTTTACCTTTTGTTGTGCTTGCTAAAACTAAAAATATTATACTAATTTGTTTAGTTTGAACTCTATTGAGTTTTTTGCAAAATTAACATTTGTGATTTTATGAAGCAAAAGGATTAGCAAAAAGTAATGCTAATGCTACAACTAAACCATAAATAGTTAGAGATTCCATAAAAGCAAAACTTAATAATAATGCACCACGAATTTTACCTTCTGCTTCAGGTTGTCTTGCAATACCTTCAACAGCATAACCAGCCGCTGTTCCTTGACCCATTCCAGGTCCAATAGCAGCAAGGCCTACAGCTAATCCAGCCGCAAGAACAGATGCAGCACCAATAAGTGGGTTCATAATGAGTTCCTCCAATGTTATATTTAAAACTATTTTTACGATATGTCTAAACTTTTATTTAAGTATTTTAAATAAAAAGTAAATTAAAATAATTATAACTTAAATTTTAAATAACCAAAAGATTTAAAGTAATAGTCTTTTAATTTCTCAATTTTTAAGTTTTTCTAACATTAAAAACTTAGCTTTTAATGTAAATTTCTCCTTTTAAGTTTAAAAACAAACCTTGTTGTTTTCAAATAAGCAAAGTGCACCCTTAAACGTTTTATAGAGCATAAAACATAGTGTTTTAAGAAAAATTTCTACAATAATTTTTTGTTAAGTGTTTTGATTTTAGTAAAAATAAAATTATTTGTTTTTTTTTGTAAAACATAAAGCTTTACTATTTTTTTTTAGTATTCTAAAAGTAAAAGCTTTTAAAATAGAAAAAATTTTAGGCATTAATTTCCCTTATTGTTCTTATTTTTTATTTAAAAAATAAAAATAATTGTTCTTTGAACAATTAGATAGGGAAAACTTTGTTTCTAAGCATAGCTTATAAACTTATAAATAAAGCATTTTTATAAATGCTTATATAAGTTTCTAACATTAAAAACTTAATTACTTTGTTAGTAAAACTTTTTATGCTATTAATGCAAAACAAACCTAAGTTTACTTTTTTTACATTTAAAAATCATAAACAGTTGAGGTTCATAAACCTTATTTGTAAGTTTTATTTGCTTTCCAAATTTAAGAAATTTGTGGTCTTCTTTAATTAAAATTAAAAATTGCTAATTTTCCTAGAAATTTTGGAATTACTGCTTATTTTAAGGCTGGTTTATTAATTTTGAGTAAATTTAAATTATGTTAGTTTAGTTTAAAAAAATTTGATTAATCGCTTTATTTGTTTAACTTATTTGCTTTTTATATTGTAAAATAATCTTTTTAATATAACTTTGCTATAAAATCAGAAGTTTAAACTAGAATAACAAGGAAAAATGACTATTTTAATTTAATTTAAGTTTAAGCCTATAGCTTTTTAAGTAAACTTATTTTTTATAACAATGTTTGCTTTAAAGATTTTACTTTTCTAAAGGTTAAACCTGAAAAAAAAAGTAAAGCTGACTCATTTTATTGTTTTTACGTTTTGAATTTTAATTTAAAAGGCTAACCAGTTAAATTATATTTAATTTTTTTTAATTAGGTTGGGTAATAAGAGTAAAAGTTAACAGATAAATAAACTATATTTGTCTACCTATTAATTTAATTCAGATATGAATGCTTTAATTTTTAAACCAAATTTGGTTTAAAATTAAAGCATTTAATCTTTCGTGCTTTTTATTCCCGCCTTATTTACTAAACAAATAAATCAATAAAGCTTATCAACGCCTACTAATAACAAAGTTATTAGTTTTAACTAATTTTCAAAGTTAAAAAATTTGTTTTATTTACCGAAATTAAAAAAAGATCTTGAATACTAATTTTTAATTAAAGCAGTAATTTTTCTTCGTTTTAAAAACTCAACTCTTAAAAAATTATTTAAAACCGTGGTAAACATAAAAATGTGTAAATTTTTGGATAAATAAGTATGCTAAGCTCTAATTAATGACCTTCTAATGCTTCACCAATATAAGCACCAGCTAATGTAGCAAAAACAAGTGCTTGAATAGCACTTGTAAATAAACCTAAAAGCATTAACGGAATTGGAACAACTAAAGGTACTAAAGCAATTAAAACACCTACAACTAATTCATCTGCTAAAATATTTCCAAAAAGTCGAAAACTCAGCGATAGTGGTTTGGTAAAATCTTCCAGAACATTAATGGGTAATAAAAATGCAGCTGGCTCGATATAACGTTTAAAATAACCTAAACCTTTTTTTCGTAAACCAGCATAAAAATATGCAATAGACGTTAATAACGCTAAAGCAACTGTAGTATTAATATCATTAGTAGGGGCTGCTAATTCACCATTAGGTAATTCAATTAATCGCCAAGGAAATAACGCACCTGACCAATTTGAAACAAAAATAAAAAGAAAGATAGTTCCTAAAAAAGGAACCCAATTTAAATATTCTTCTTCACCAATTTGCGTTTTAGCTAAATCGCGTATAAATTCTGTAATATACTCAGTTAAATTTTGAAAACCAGTTGGAATTTTTTTTAAATCGCGATTTCCTAAAATTGACAATAAAATAATTAATCCAAGAACTACCCATGTAGTTATTAAAACTTGACCGTGTACTGCATAATCTCCGAAATGCCAATAAAAATGTTGTCCAACTGATACTTCAGCCAATTCAAATACAAAATTTATTGACTGAAGGTGGTCAAGATGACTTAAATTTTCGTTCATAATAATCGTATAAATTAAATTTTTGTAAATACGCTTACTTATTTTCAATAAAAAAGTGGGTTTGCTCTATAAGAACAAACTTTATTTAAAAACATTGTTTTTAAATTTAATACTAATTAAAGAAAAACAAGTACCTAAGCACTTTTTAGAATAAAAATAATTAAATAAACAGTTTTTAGTGTAAAAATAAATAAAACAAAAAAAATGTAGCGGAAGATATTTTTAAATGCTTTGTTACAAATAAAAATATTTATAAATTACCTAGAACAAAAGTAATCATTATAGGTAGTACTATTATGAAATTCGCTTTTATACTGACAAGCAAAATTAACTTCGAGCTTTGAATTAGGAATTAGGTTGGATAGCAAAACTTGCGTAATTTAAATTGTCAGGTCGGCTAAAACGTTTATAACTAAGATTTTATACTTTGTACATGCTACTGATAAAAAACACAGAATATTTTTTAGATTTGTTAAATTAAACTTTATCCACTTTATTTTAATTATTAAATACTATTTAAAATCCTTGCCTATTAATTTTATCCAAAATTAAATTTTTAAACCATGCTTTGTTTTTTTTTTTGAAAAAAGAGGCATTTTTAGTCTGTAATTATTCTGCGTATAAATTCCTGAAAATTTATTTGATTAAAAATCAATAATCTAAATTTTAGATTTTTTACAAAAAAATTACAAAAAAAATGTTTAAAAAATTTTCTTTTAAACGTAGAAACCATTTCTAAGTTTAAAAACATAGTTTTTAAACCAAGTTTGCTCTTTCAGAGCAAGCCTACTAGAATCATAAACTTTTCAACTTAATTTTACAATAGTTTTTTTACAAAATACTTTGCTTATTCTGATAAAACAAGATTAGTGTATATTAGTTTAAGAATTTTTTTTTAAGCCAATAACTTTTTAAACTTGTAAATTTGATTTAAATTTTCTGTGTAGCTAATATTCAAAATGCGTATCTGGTTAATTTTTAATTTTAATTAAATACCCTGAAGAGGATTTGAACCTCCACGCATTATGCAATTGATTTTGAATCAATCGTGTCTACCATTTCACCATCAGGGTAAATTAATAAAAATACAATTAGTAGTAACTTAATAAAATAAGTTGTAATATAAAACTTTATTAGTAAGTAATTTTCTTACTTAAAAATAAGTAAGAACTTTTATGCTACTTCTATAATCTAAATGTCGTTACTTTTTTTTAGTTATAATTTAAAGAAGTTTAAAAAAAAGCTTTTAAATCTTGAGAGCATTTTTAAAAAACAAATGTAAAATTTATTTATTTTACTACCTAAAATAACGAATGTTTATTTTAGATAGTAAAATAAATGAGCTATATGCTTCTATCTATCGCTTTAATGAAATATTAAAAATAGCTTTTTCTTGTTATTTTAACAAAAAAAAATTTTTTATCAAAAGTATAAATTAAATTTGGATTTTAGCCTAAAAATTAGGCTTTATTTGTTTTAACAACTATAGAATCAAAATTAAAAAAATGAAATACTTTTCTTTTGGAATATTTACCCCAAGATTTTTCTGCAATTTTAAATTTAGAAATCGACGACTTTAATTGAACTTGTTCATCTTGTGCCAATAGTGGTTGTTCTACATTAACGCTAATTTCTATATTTGATTTTAAATTCGGTTGAATTTTTTTTTCATCTAGAACTGGTTCTAATGTTTTTTCTTTTCCAATAACTTTAAATTGTGAAAAAATGTCAGTAATTTCATGTTCTCGAAGAATTTCATTTCGCATCAAATAAGAGGCAAAATAATCGACTAGCTCGCGATTTTTATCCAAAATACTAAATGCTGTGTTAAAGCAAGTTAACAGTAAACCATGATAAATATAATCACGATCAATTGCATATAAATCATTGAAATCAATAATCGATTTAGTAGAACTAGCACCTAAATCAAGTAAATTATAATTATTATGATAATATTCATCTGGTGGAATCCATTCTTCATTTCGTTCCCTTTCTTCTGGATTAGCTAGATAAATTCTATACCAGTTCATATACGCTGGATCTACCATTCTAGTTGTCAGCATAATTCGAGTTTGCCACCATGGACGAATTGACCATTTTTTACCACTTAATTCTGAATAATTTGTATTTCCTATAGTTTCATTTTGAATTGCTAGGTAATTAAATAAATCAGTCTTTTCTAGTTCTGGGATCTCGTCCTCATTTTGATGAGGCAGAAGTTCACTCGATTGTGGGACTATTAAATTTCTTGAATAAAAATACCATTTACTAATCATTAATTGAGCTAATGAAGTGGCAAAACTTAAATCTTCAATACCAAGATCAGATTGTTCAAATGTTACAGAATTAAATACTTGTTTTTGCATTTGTAATTCGGTATTCCCTTTTGAATCAACTGGCGTTGGAAAACTAAATTTTTTCTTATTTAGAGGCTTTTTCCAAATGTAACCGGTTTTCTTTTTTAAACCTTGTTTAGCCTTTTGAACAGTTTTATCAGAGTGAGCTGGAACCGCATATTTCGTCTCTAAGGTTCCTGCGGATCCTGTTAATGCTAAAAATTCTGCCGCTTTACCTGCATATAATCCAACAATTCTAGATTCTAATTCAAATTTTTTACTTTTTTGAAAAAAGTAGTTTTGAATAATAGTATGAATATAGGTATGCCTTGCATTTTTTCGACGTGGCCATAAATGAAGCACGATTACAGAAGGATGTTCCAATAACAATGTATGAACTACAGCTTTACCAGCTTGATAATAAGCCAATCTACTGACAAAAAATGGATCAGTAGGCTTTTTAAGCTCTAATTTCATTTGTTCAGTACTATAACTAGTAAGCTTTTCAATTCCATGTTCAATAGTTTCGATAGTATGAACTGTTTCATTCAAAATTGCTTTCATGGATGATTCATTCATTACTGCCGCTAAATCTGCTGCGCTAAAACCAATGGTACGATTAGCTAAATACTCCCAGGTTTGATTTGTAAAACCAAGCTTGATCTCTTTTGGAGATTTAAAAATCTGATTTTCAGTTCCTAAATTTTTACTATAAAATTTTAAGATGTCTATTCTTTTTTGTTTTTCAGGCAATTCAATATGAAGAATTTGATCAAACCTTCCAGGACGTGTTAAAGCTAAATCAATAGCATTCGGTCTGTTTGTTGCACCAATAACAATAACACCCTTTCTACCTTGAAGACCATCCATTTCAATTAATAACTGCATTAAAAGACTTAATTGGTACTGCTGGGAGTTTTGTTTATCAAGACTTTCTTGAACAATTTGAGCAGGTGAAATTTCTCCAAAATTTACAGGTTCCCCATCTTGCCTTTCTTGAAGTGAAAGATTCATTAAATCTCTCTCACTTAAATCTGAACTATTTTTATTTAAGTTGATTTTTGGCGTAGGAATAAACTCCTCGTTATTTAAATTGGGCACGTAACGATCTTGTTGAATTGATTCTATAACTTCATCGGCTCCCATTGGATTTTGCATAATACTTTCACGTTTTTCCCCAAGAGTATCAATTTCGTCTATAAATACAATACATGGGGCAAGTTGACGTGCCTCTTGAAACAAATCGAATAATGTTTGTAAGCCCCTTCCCTCTTTTTCAAGATCTTTTAATGAGCTTCCGGATTGAATTAAAACTGGTACTTCTGCTTCACCAGCAATTGCCTGCACTAATAAAGTTTTACCAGTACCTGGTGAACCAACCAACAGAATTCCTTTTGGAAGAATATTTCCTACCGTGAATGAACGCCCATAATTTTTTAGAAACCAAATAATTTCACCTATTTCTGGTAAAATTCTATCAATACCGGCAATATCACGAAATCGTTTTGGTACTTTTTTAATGATTCTAAATGCTTTACTGTCATCATCAATTTGAAGTTCTTCTTTAAAACCTTCATCTACAATACCTAATGCCTGAAGTAACTCAACTAAATAGACCAGTAACTCTTTTCCATATTTGTTATAAATATCTTTAAAAATTAATAAAACTATAAACCCCAAAGATATTTTAGTTATAACCATCCATGATCCTATTGTAATAGGCTCCCAAGATTCATAAAATGGGGGGCTAAGATAATTTACTAATTTTTTATTTAAATTTAAATTAAATACTTTATCTAAACTATAAAAAGAATTTTTTAAAGTATTTTTATAAATTGTAAAAACATTTTTATAAACACTTCCAAAAATTTTATTTTCAGTTAAATTTTGATTTAATGCAGAGTTAGCTGAAGGAAGATAATGAAAAATAATTTGTTTAGATATATCTTTGTTTGACTTAAATAAATTAAAAGTTTGATTTTTTTCTAGGCCTTTATAAATTAAGTCTAATCCCCTTACTGAAAAATCTCCTGATTTGATATTCGAACAAAGTTTATTCACCTTAACTTCATTGTTATTTGAGGGGAAAACTGATATTTTCCTGTTAGGTGAAGCATTTAAAGAAAACTGACTATTTTCCTCTGAAATTAATTTAGAAGACGTTTTAAAGTTAATTGTTGGGTGCTGTTGAAAATTATAACTCCAAACAAAATTGTTTAAATTTTGATAATCAAGTTGATTTAAAGGCCAGTGAATTTTTTGTTGCGTAGGCTTTCGAATTCGAATGAGTGGAATAATTCCTTCAAGTTTGTTATCTTCACTTTCTCTTTTATCTTCAAACTGTTCTTGTAAATTAATTTTCAGATTTTCTAATACTATGTTCCATTGGGATTTACTTAAATAAGGTATGTGAAATTCTTCGATAAATGGAAGTATTGGTACTTTAAGAGAACGTTGCATTTTTTCAGAAAAAGTTGGAGTAAAAAATAATTGGTCAATTTTTTTAGTTCGAGTTATTTGTTTTTTAATTTTCTTTAACTGCGTATTAAATTCTTTTTCAGCTAACCTCCAACTACTTTGAGAGCCTAAATTAACAAAATTTTGCGGATTATCAGTTTGTTTATCTAATATTTCATTTTGTTGACTTAGACTAAAATTCTCGTTTTGAGAAAAATTAGTTTTATTTAGTTTTGATAAAGTATGTTTTAAGTTTTCATTTAGTTTAGGTATATCATTAACCCCGTTGTTTTTATCTAATGTAATAAAGTTTTCATTACAAAATGCTTGCCGACGAGCAGTTAATGGATTGTCTGATGAAAAAAATTGTTTAATCCATTTTCGAGTTTCTTCTTTGTTAGTGAAATGCAAATCTTGTGTCAAATTATCTAATAAAACGCCTGGACCTTGATAAATCGCTCGTTTTGAGCCTTTTAAAAAAGTAGGACGATATTTTAATTTAAAAGTAAGAGAATTTGGATTTGAATAATCGTAATTCAAATATGAAGTTAAACTTGAAGGTAATTCTACTTTTACAGTTGGTGACCAAAATTTAAATTTCTTTCTTTGAATAAGTCTGGGTAAAAATTCATTTATACGCAAAAATAAATTTTTGTAAAAAGATTGTAAAACTACTAATTGAACTTCTTTGCTCGGCGTATCTGGAAAATTATAGCCGGACATAAGTCTTGGGTCTAAGTGTACATTAGGTTTTAACGGTACAACGTCTTCTAATATGTGTAAAATTTGTTCTGAAGAATAATTTTCAAGCTGGCTTGAATCTTCTGGTTCATCTATAAGAGTATTTGTTAGAGAATCGGAATAATTTTTTTCATTAAAATTAGAATTATTTTTACTGGTTTGATTGTCTACTAACGTATGAAATTCTTGAGTTGAATCTGTAATTTTTTTATTAAAAGAAATAGCATTAGTACTTTTTCTTAGTAAATTAGTATCACCTACTAAATTAATAAGATTTTCATAAGTAGTTAAATTATTCTTTAAAATGGAATCTTTGATTTGATCCATATTTTCATTTTCTTTTATAAAAAGAGGAAATTGAAAATTTAATAAATCTGTCATTACTCCTTGAAAGGTAAAACCATTAGCATAAAACTGTGGTTTTAGCTCATTCTCAAGCAAATATAATTTTTTTAATAAAAGCGACTCTGAAATAGGAGGAATTTTTAAAGATTGCTGAAACTTCAAATTATCATAAAACCCATCGAGCGCCTTAATTGGTTGACTATTTTTAATAGTTAGCGTCGGTTGTACCTTTAAATGAGACTTTTGGCTTACTTTTTTTAAAGTTAGACAATGACCAGAAGCAAGGGATGAAAAATTCACATTAGATTGTTTAAGAATTTTTGTAAAAGGCTGAAAATAAAATAAATTTGTAATTTGTCGAGCTTTAAAAACTAATTTAGTTGGTTTTTTTTCAAAACGTTCTTTGAACATTAGGTTTGTTCTAGTAGAAGAAGCTTGACTATATTTATTAAAGAATAAAACTTTTTGCTGGCTATTAATAATATTTAAATTGGTATCTTTTGTTAAAGCTTCTTGTAAAAAATTTTGATGTTCCTTTTCTATAAAAAAAAAGTATTTATTTTTTATTGGTAACATTTGCTTAGTTCGACTAATTTCTGATTTAGTGAACTGAGTTAATAAATTGAGTCTTTGACTAGAATTTAATTTTTGAGGTAATTCATCTAAATTTAAATAAAAAAACTCCCAATTGTCCTTATTTGAAGTTAGCTTATATCCTAAGTTTCGAAAATTAGAAAGTTGTGGAGATATTAAACCCCAATTATTACCAATATTAAAAGTGTGGATAGTCGCTTTTCCGGTTTTTGACGTAATTTTATTTTTTCTTTCAAGAAAATTCTTTTCAATGTATGAGCTAAGTTCGTTACTATTATCCTTTTGTAGTGAATTTAAGCCTTGTTTAAAACGAACGGGCAAAGTTAACAAACTTGACTGATTTAGCCAAGAATAAAATTGGTGATTATTTAATTTATGGAAAACACCCACATAATGCTGTTTTTTTTTATGTTGCCATTTTGAATTTAATTTTATTAAAACTGAATCATTATAAAAATCTAATTGTTTAATAAATTGGCTTCTTTTAAATTCAGGGTTAATCCGATTAACCAAATTTAGCTTCAAACGAAAATTTTTATCCTGAATTTGGTCGTCAGGGAAATCAGCAAAGTTTACTAAATTTGGTTTTTCGGCTTGAGTTTTCAAATTCCTGTTTATTTGATTACTAGAAATCATATTAATATTATTAGACATGACACTTTCATTTGGTATTAAACTCGGATCTTTGATTTGATTCAAATTTGAAAAAACAGGTTCTGGTTTTAATTTAAAAAAGGTAATGTGTTCAAATGTTTGCCATGTTAGTTGAGGGTAAGAAGAATATGCTCCTGGTAAATTTTTATTAAAGAAATAAGAAAAAGTTTGATTACGATATCGAGAATATATAATATAAGAAATTCCAAAAATAAAGGGGAAAAAACTAATTACAAATTTTAAATTGATACTTTCTTTCCATTGAGATCCGAATATGGCGAAGCCAACCTTATGTTTCGCTAAGGCTTGGACTTTGGCATGATAATTAATAAAAAAAGTCAGTTTTACTTCTTGTTTTTTTCTTAAAAATATAAAAGTAGCCTTCCAAATATTTAAGTTTTTTATAAAAACAAAAGGAAAAATGACAATCCATAAAGGTAAAAAATAAAAAATAATTGAATTAGAAAAATATAACGCGATATAACCTAGTAATTGAAAAATTTGATTATCCCTATATGCTGTTCTAATTTGTATCCCAAATTGATTGGGGTTATAAAATTGCCGATAATTATTTAATAATTGAATTTCTAATTTAATACTGTTACTTATAATTTTTTGTATTTTTAAATATTTATTAAATTCAAAACCATTTCTTAAAACAATTTTTTTCATATGCTATTAATTTGATAGTTTAGTTATTTTATTTTTTATAGTATTCCTAAACAAAGTAAGCTGATCTAAAAGCAATTTTGCTAAAATTATTCCAAAATTTAGAATTTTAAAGAAAATGATTTTTCTCTTTATAATAAAAATTGTTTGTTTATAATTATTCTGATTTAGCTAAGCTATGAATAAAACTAAGATACTTTATTTTCGGTTCTTATATTAAAACTTCTAAACACTAAGTATAGAAACGAAATTTGATAATGTTACTACTAAATTTAAAACTTCGTTTTAAACAAAGTTTGTTTTTACAGAACAAACCAAAAATAAACTCTATTTAGTTTAGGGAGTGTTGGCGATAAGCCAGTGCTTTTAAATGTAGCACCCATAAATCCTACTTTTTACTTAATACTTAATTTTAAATCGCTTATATATTTATTTTTTAAAACTTGTTAATAAATTTACAAGTTTTTAAAAAAAGTTCTATGTTGATTTTTCTCTTTGTTCTGAAAAAAACAAATCTGTTGTTCTTCAAACAATTGAATAGGGAAAACTTTGTTTATAAGCTATGCTTATAAACTTAGAAATTTACAAATTTCATTTTTACTAAAACTAGTAAACGAAACCTATAAATTTCTAAATATGATAAATAAAATAAGTTATATTTTTTTTATTTTGAATATTTTTTATAAAAATATATTAATTAATATTGGTAATTATAAAAAAATATTTTTTATATTGCAAGTAAAAAGCATTTTTATGAATTTAAATTTTAAAGTCACAAAAGGTTAGATTTTTAATTTTGTTCTTATTTTATAAAATTTTTAGAGAATAGTGATTTTTACTCCCATTTTTTATTTTTTCTAAAAGTTCGCTATTCTTATTTTTTTTTAGAGATACGAATATAATTTGACAATCTTATTTTTAATTTGGTTAGTAATCGAGAAAAATTCTATTTTAAAAATATGTTTTGTTAAATTTATTTTCTCCACTTTCTATGCTAATTTGACCTAAATAACTTAAGTAAGCTCGTACTTAATGATTATTCAATTAACTACAACTATTTATATTCAATTAAATTTAATATAATAATTATCCTATTAAATTACTCTAATATTTTTTATTCTGTTTTTGCTAACATTTTTTTTCCAATTTTGCTTTTTATTAAGCTTTTTACAAACTTGTTAAAAGCTTATTTTAAGTAAAGAAAAATTATTAAATAATAACTTAATACTAATTATTATTTAATAATTGTGGTTTTTACGTTTTTATTTTTAAACTTTAATTTAAAATTAAACTGAGTCTTGCTGATATTCGTCAAACACTTGACTTTCGCTGTAAGAGAAAGCTTGCATTATAAGCTAAGTTTTTAATGTTAGAAAAAAGCAAAATATTTAAATGTGATTTAAATTTACCTTAAAAGCAAATCTTTTACGGTTCTAAAAAAATAAAATTTACATACTATTCAATTTTTAAAAAAACGAACATTAAAAATTTTTAATGTATCAAAGCCTGCTATCGGAGTTGAACCGATAACCTTCGGTTTACAAAACCGATACTCTGCCAATTGAGTTAAGCAGGCTCAAAAATATATATTCAGTTTAATAAAAATAAAAAAAATTTGCAATCGTTTTTATTATGTTATTTTGTGTTCAATTTTGAAAAAAAAATTAGAGTTTTAAATGTAAAAATTTTGTTTCTAAAATTATAAAAAAAAGCAAATTTTCAACTATTTTTTTTTTGTTAATAAACCTATTAAGTTGATTTTATTTTTAATAATTTGAAATTAAGTAAAAATCTTGTCTTTAGCTTATAAAAAAACAGTATTTTGAGTAAGGAGGGACTCGAACCCTCGACACCGCGCTTCGGAAACGCGAGCTCTAATCCACTGAGCTACAAACTCATTAATTCTTATTTAACTAAAAAAAAATTAAAAACAAAGTTTACTAATTTAATTGGAAAAAAAATTTAAAATATATAAAACATGTTTACAAAATTGTAACACTTTTTTTACTAATCAATTAATATACAAAAATTAAAATTATTATACTAACTAAAAAATTTATTTTTAAACAAATTCGTTTAGTGCTAATAAAAAAGTAAATAAACTATTTTACTACTCTAAAGCTTTGGTATATAAATGTTTGTTCTTACAGAACAAACATTTATATACCAAAGCTTTAAACTTAGAAATTCAGCAAGTTTAATAACAACGAAATTATCAGTTTAGAGTTGTAATTAAGTTTTATTTTTTAAGCATAGCTTTTTAACCTTAAAAGCTTTAATTTTAAAGTAATTTTATTTTGCTAAAACAAATAACAAATATTAAGTATTAAGTTTAAAAACTATATTTTTAAACAAAGTTAGTTCTTACAGAACAAAGCTTGACCAATAGTTTTTTCTTAAATAATTTGCTATTTAAATTATTCTTAAAATGGTATCAACCTTAATCTGTTAATTTCGTTGTTTGACTTGCTTTTTAGTTCTTTTTATAAGAACATACAGAATTTTTTTCAAAAATTTAATTGGCTTATTTATTTGTATTTATAAACGCAATTATTCTAAATAAGCTATTTTTTTTAATTGGAAAAAAGCCTTTTTTTACTCAATCTTGAATTCTCAAAACGTAAATAATAAGATTATTATACTTGATAAAAGCAATAACTTACAAACCTTTTATGCATAAGACTTTTTAAAAAGAAAAAGAATTCTCCTCCTTGTTCTGAAAGAATAAGTCTGATCATTTTCGGAGATTTGGAAAAGTAAAACTTTGTTTTAAATTTAAATAATCATTTTTCAAAACTAAAATAATTATTTTAAATTTTCTAAAACAATTTTAAATCTAAATTAGTTAAAAACACTAATTTTTATTCAATCATACTATGATAAGTCGCAACTGTTGATGGCGAAATTTGGTTTAAATAGCGAAAAATCCAATATTTAAAAACTGTATCTAACAAAACCGGAAATGTAGCAACAAATAAATCAATAAAATCTTGATTTTCTGGAAAACCAAAATGTCTTAAGAAAAGTTCTAAAAAAATTTCCCATCCTCGTGGTGAATGAAAACCTACAAGTAAATCAGTTCCTAAAATTAATAAAAAAGATTTTGTCGTATCACTTAAACTATAAATTGATTCTGTAATAAATGATTTTAAAATTATAATTTGTGGTTTCATCCAAATACCTAAAAGGCTAATTACTCCAAAAGTAATAAAATCACCGAATAAATTAGTTAAAGCTTTTATACTCTCTTGATTATAATAAATTGCTAATTCAATTATTTTTTCTTGAATTTCTTCTTGGATAAAATTTTCTGATGAAATTAACTGAGTTGTCATTAAACTTTCTTTTAAATTAAAAAGCTCTTGATTTTTAATTAAGTTTTCCCTTTCAAGGAAATCAAAGCTTGAATTGTTAATTGAAACTTTATCTACTTTTAAAGCTTTATTTGTTTCTATAACAGAAAGCTTTTCTAACTCGTTATTTTTTTTCTTTAAATTTACTAAAGTTAGCTTAGGGCAAAGCATTAAATTTTTTTTTCGAGAAAAATTTTCAAGTGTATGAGTTTTAGAACTTTCAATTTCAGAATTTTCAATATTATTTAATGTTATTCCGTACTGATAAAAATTTTTTTGAACTGGATAATTTAATGCTTTGCTAGATTTTGAAGGGTAAACTAAGGTATTTAAACAAGGCGATCCTTGTTCTGAAAAAACAACGCTGGTGTTTTTTGAATACTTGGAAACCGGTTGTGTAATCGAAGTATTATCTTTAAAAGTAAGATCATTAATTAAAAATTCAAAATAAATTTTTTCTTCAAAATTTTTAATTTGATCAAAAGCTCGATTTTGTTGATAAGAATTTAAAAAAATTTCATTTTGTTGTCGGTTCCAAAAAGCTTCGGTTACGGGTATTAATAAAAAATTTTTTAATAAGTAATTAATAATTAAAGGTATAACCGTTAAACTCACCAAACATTTTATAGAAACTAAAACTTGATATCTTGAAATTCGAAATTCTTGAATAACTCGTTTTTCAGCACCCGGTAAAAGTTGCTTTTGAAAACGATCAAAAGTACGAATAATAGATCGCGGAATAAGGCTTGTTTGCTCAATTGCTTGTTTTGCCATAAATTTTTTTAATTTTAATAATACAAATTTCTAATTTAAGTTTAATCAACATTTTTTTAGATAAATTTAAATTAGTTGAAAATAAAACCTAACCGGATAAACTGAAAGTCAATTTTTGAAAGAACACAGTTTCATATACGAATAAAATTCGTCAGTATACCAACAAAGTTTGTTAACCTTACTAACAACTTTATTGTTAATTTAGGGGTGTGACCCTTATTTTACCCAACCTTTAAATAAAAAATTAATTAAATTTGAATTATTTTATTCGTCTCTTTTTACTAAATATTTTTAATTAAATTATCAAATTTGTTATTTAAAGCATTTTTTTTTAAATCTGACATTATATCTAAATCATATATTTTTTTAAAATACTTTGCTTATTAATTTTATTTGTTTTGAAAAACAAATTCAGTGTTTTAGTTAGAATAAAATTTTAATTTTTCTACATGATTTAAACTTCAAAGCTTGTTGTTTAACAAAGTGTTACTTTAAAACATTTGTTTTATAAGAACAAATTTAAAAAAATAATAAACAAAAGGATTTTTTTATAACTCGTCAAATTAGTTTAGATTAAGTAAACCTTATAATGCAATAAAATAGTTATTAAACTTTTAAAAATAAAAAAGGACTATATAGATTTAAAGAATGCTTTAAAATGAAAAGATAGTAAACTAATTTATAATTTGCTATATTTTTATTTCACTAATACAGTTACTTCTACTAAAAAGTGATTAAAGATGTTTTAAAAATAGCAAATACATATTTGTTTTGTCAAAGATAAAACACAAATTTTTATGATGATTGATTTAATAAAATATCCTGTGTTAACAGAAAAATCTGTAAGATTAATTGAAAACAATCAATACACGTTTGATGTTGAACTTAAACTTAATAAAATACAAATTAAAAAATTAATTGAAAGCTTATTTCAAGTAAAAGTTATTGCTGTTAATACTCATATACCACCACGTAAAAAAAAGAGACTTGGGATTTCACAAGGTTGCCGTGTTCGTTATAAACGCGTTATTATTACTATTAAATCAGGGCAATCTATCCCACTTTTTCCAGAAAGTTAACAGCTAGTTATTCTGGTTAATTCTAAGCGCTTATTTAATAATCTAGATGCTTGTTTTCTAAGTTTAGAAGCTATGCTTATAAATCAAATTTTACCTATCAGGGTTTGTTTTTACAGAACAAACTTTGTTTAAAAACTATGTTTTTACATTTAGAAATCCAAAGTTAAAAACAAAATTTTTAAATTAATAAATACTAGGTTTGTTATAAAAAAACAAGCAATATGCAAAAAGTAAAATTAGTAATTCAATGTTTTTCTAAGTTTAAAAACTGCGTTTTTAAACCAAGTTTTCCCTATCAGGGAAAGCATTTATTATGTTTTTTGGCAAATTTGATTTAAATAAAACTTGCTTATTTCAGATTTTAAACTAAGTATTACCTTTCTAATAAAAATAAGGGTAATTAAATTTTTTTTTCTAGCCAAAAAATAAAACTGTATTGTTTTACTTAAAAATAAAAAAGTAAAAAAAAATTAGAATTTGTTCGAGCCAAGCATTTATGTAAAAAACTAGAAAAATTTTAATAGGCTTGCTTTGTTTTTACAAAACAAACTTTGTTTAAAATCATAGTTTTTGCACTTAAACAAGTTTTTAATTTTATTAGCAACAACATATTTTTAAAATTAATTTAATATTATGGGTATTCGTCTTTATCGAGCTTATACACCCGGTACACGAAATTGTTCTGTATCTGAATTTAGTGAAATTTCACATACGAAACCCGAAAAATCTTTAACTTATTCATTACATAGATCAAAAGGTCGAAACAATCGGGGAATTATTACTAGCCGTCATCGTGGTGGGGGACATAAAAAATTATATCGTCAAATTGATTTTAAAAGAAACAAAATTGGCGTTACTGCCAAAGTTATAACAATTGAATATGATCCAAATCGAAATGCTCGTATTGCTTTACTTCATTATCAAGACGGCGAAAAACGATATGTTCTTTATCCTCGAGGTCTCAACTTAGGCGAGACTGTTATTGCTGATATGGATGCTCCAATAGCTGTTGGAAACTCTCTTCCTCTTTTTAATATGCCACTAGGCACTGAAGTTCATAGTGTTGAATTACAACCAGGTTCAGGCGGACAATTAGTTCGAGCAGCAGGGACTGTAGCGTATTTAGTTGCTAAAGAAGGTAAATTTATTACTTTACGATTACCGTCTGGAGAAGTTCGTTTAGTTTCCAAAGATTGTTGGGCGACAATTGGCCAAGTTGGGAATGTTGATGCAAGTAATTTAACATTAGGTAAAGCAGGTCGGAGTAGATGGCTTGGTCGACGACCATCTGTGCGTGGGGTTGTTATGAATCCTGTAGATCATCCCCATGGAGGAGGAGAAGGTCGTGCACCAATCGGTCGATCACACCCTGTAACCCCTTGGGGACGACCAGCATTGGGGCAAAGAACTCGGCAATCTAAAAAATATAGCAATCAATTAATTCTAAAACGACGCAAACAAAGACATAATGAACGAGGAAAATAAACTTATTTTTATAAATTAGATTTATTTGTGTTAAACATTATTTTTGTTTAGTAAAAATAGCGTTTTTAAGTTTAGAAAAACTAAACTTATTTTAAAAAATTAATTTAAGAGAAAATTAATAATCCAAGTTTTTCTCGAAGCTGTTGAAATTATGAAAAAATATAGAATTGTTTTTAGTTGACGTAATAAAAATAAATATAAATTAAAGATTAAGCCACTTAATCTTTTGTAACTTCTTGCTTGTTTTATCAGAACAAGCGTTATGTCTAAGTTTAAAAACTTTGTTTGTAAACCAAATTTATTTTTATAGAACAATTTTTCGGATATTTGGAATGAATCATCCAGTTTTTTTGGGAAAAACTTTTCTTAATAAGATTTTTTTTAAAGCTTGTTCTAAAAAATCAAGCTTGGTTTAAAAATTTTGCTTTTAAATTTAGAAAAATCAAAAAATTTTTTAAGCAAATTAGTTTGCAATAACTTATTTACATTTTAACCACAGGAAAAATTGCTCATGTCACGTTCGTTAAAAAAAGGCCCTTTTGTAGCAAGCCATCTTTTAAAAAAAATTGAAAAATTAAATGATTTAGGAGAAAAACGAGTTGTATTAACTTGGTCTCGCGCTTCTACAATTGTTCCGATTATGATTGGGCACACCATTGCTGTTCATAATGGTCGTGAACATATTCCCATCTTTATTACTGACCAAATGGTAGGACACAAATTAGGAGAATTTGCATTAACACGAACTTTTCGAGGTCACATTAAAAACGATAAAAAATCGAAACGATAATTTTTCTTGAAAAGTTTTAGTAAAAAATTACGTTACTGTCGTTTTCTAAATTTAAAAACTTTGTTTTTAAATGCAGTTTTCTTTTTCCAAATGTATCAAGAACATCAGACTTATTCTTTTTATTTTTTTAAATAAAAAATAAGAACAGGAAGGAAAATCCAAGTGTTTTAAATTTACTTTGCTAACAAAACTAGAGCAAGGTTAACAATCTAAAATAAGCAAAGCTTATTAAATGTTGTTTAGCAGGCTTGTTTTATCCAATCGTTTAAGTTTAAAAACTTTTTTTTAAACAAATAAACAACAAACTTGTTTTGAAAGAACAAGGTTTGTTCTTACAGAACAAATTTGGTTTATAAGTATAGCTTATAAACTTAGAGAACAAACATTTTACAATTTATAAAATTGCATCACTACAAAAAATTATCAGCTTATGGGACAAAAAGTTCATCCTCTTGGGTTTCGTCTTGGCATTACAAAAAAACATAAATCTCAATGGTTTGCAAAAACAACTCATTACCCACATTTAGTTGTTGAAGATAGTTTTATACGAAAAATTCTTCTTGAAAAATTTTCAGATGTTGGAATAACTCATATTGAAATTCAACGTAAATTAGACCAAATCAAAATTGAAATTCGTGCAGCTCGACCAGGTATCTTAGTAGGCCGGGATGGGACGAATTTAGAAATTTTACGAAAATTATTGGAACAAAAATTAAGTACATATCGTTTAAATAATATTTCTAGTTTGCAATCGTCGAGCTCAGTATCCTCTACTCCTCAAAAAAGTCAAGTAGAACATTATTCAGGCTATAAACAATCCATTCAGGTCGCAATTCATGTAACTAAATTAGCAAATCCTGATTCTGAAGCAAATTTTATTGCTGACTTTTTAGTTGAGCAATTAGAAAAGCGAATTGCTTTTCGTCGAGCTATTCGACAAGCTATTCAACGTGCTCAGCGAGCCGGGGTTAATGGTATTAAAATTCAAATCTCAGGGCGTTTAAATGGAGCTGAAATTGCTCGGAGTGAGTGGGTTAGGGAAGGTCGTGTACCTTTACAAACATTACGAGCAAATATTGATTATTCTTATAAAACGGCGAAAACTATTTACGGGTTATTGGGCATAAAAATTTGGGCTTTTAAAAATAATTTATAGAGTTCTTAGTTTTAAATTTCTACTAAAAATTTAAGAATTTATATGATTCTCCTCCTTATTCTGAAAAAACAAGTCTGATCTTTTTCGGAGATTTGGAAAGGAAAAACTTGGTTTAAAACTTCGTTTTAAACTTAGAAAAATTTAAAGAAAAATTGTTTTTATTATCATTAAGAACAAAAAAGCTATGCTTTTAAACTTGCAAATGTTGTAAAAACACTAAACTTTTTTTTTTTGCTTTTTTAAAAAATTTAGAAGAGTAAAAGCAAAACTCTTAATACACGTAAAGCATATGCTTTTTTTAAATTTAGACGATTTTCCTTTTTGTTCTTATTTTTTATTTAAAAAATAAAAACATTTGGAAAGTGAAAACTTGGTCTCCTTTGGAGACTTAGAAATTTGGTTATTTTTAATAAAAAGACTTTTTTTAAAAAAAAGGTTCATCAACGCGAAAACTATTATTAATATTATTATGTTAAGTCCAAAAAGAACAAAATATCGTAAACAACACCGTGGGCGTATGAAAGGAAAAGCTAATCGAGGTAACACAATAGTTTTTGGAGATTTTGGTTTACAAGCATTAGAACCATGTTGGCTTACTTCTCGACAAATTGAATCCGGGCGTCGTGCAATGACTCGGTACGCTCGCCGAGGTGGGAAACTTTGGATACGAATATTTCCGGATAAACCTGTTACAATGCGTCCAGCAGAAACACGAATGGGTTCTGGAAAAGGTTCTCCCGAATATTGGGTTGCAGTAGTAAAACCTGGTAAAATTTTGTATGAAATAAAAGGAGTTTCAGAAAGAGTAGCTAGATCTGCTATGCGAATTGCCGCGTATAAAATGCCTATACGCACTCAATTTATAGTTAAAGAAATTTCACAATTGCAATTAAATTAACATTAAATAAAACAAAATTTGTAAATTTATATTTTTATTTTTTTAGACAATAAACATTTTTTAAATTAAAGAAACTTAAACTTATTCTAACATTTTACTTTAGTCAAAATTAAAATAAAAAAATATTTGTTATTGTGTAATTTTAAAACAAAGCTTGCTAATTAACAACAAGTCTTTTTTTTTTATTTTGATTTAAAAATACACTATTTTAGAAGTTAAGACTTATTCTGAATTCCCCTGAAAGGGGGAAATTGGTTTAAAACAAAGTTTTAAACTTAGAAAAAAAAACTTAAAATAAAAATTTTTAAAAACGCGGTAATTTAATAACTAAATTTTCAGCTATATGAGTAAAATTAATATGCAGAGCTTAGTTATTAAGTAAATCTTTGTTGAATTTAATTTGATATTTATTAGAATTTTTTAGAATGGCAAAAGTCGAAACGAAAGCACAGGGAACAGTTAATAGATTTAAAAAACAAGACTTGTGTTTAAGTTTAAAAGATAAGCTTGTCTTTTAAACTTGAAAAAAATGTTTTGTGCTTATTCTGAAAAAATAAGCCTGGTAAACAACATTTAATAAGCTTTGCTTATTTTAGGTTGTTACCCTTGCTCTAGCTTTGCTAGCAAAGTAAAGAATGAAATGTCTATTAGTTAGTAAATGTAACTTCCAAGTTTTGGCACTTAAACATTTAATAAGCCAATAAGTTATCGCCCAGCAATAAGTTAAAAAAGCTATGCTTCGTTTTGAGCCGGGCTATTGTTAATTTTTTTTTTATAATTAAGCATAATTATGATTCAACCTCAATCATATCTCACTGTAGCTGATAATAGCGGCGCGCGAAAATTGATGTGTATTCGAGTTTTGGGTGGAAGTCAAAGACAATCTGCTACTATTGGTGATATTATTATTGCCGTTGTTAAAGACGCCATTCCAAATATGCCTTTAAAAAAATCTGACATTGTTCGTGCTGTCATTGTACGAACATGTAAAGGATTACGACGAGAAAATGGTATGACCATTCGTTTTGATGACAATGCTGCTGTAGTTATCAATAAAGAAAATAATCCCCGGGGAACGCGAGTTTTTGGACCGGTAGCACGAGAACTGCGTGATCGAAATTTTACCAAAATTGTTTCATTAGCTCCGGAAGTGCTTTAATTTCTAATGTGATTTGTTTCTTTTTTATCACTTTTCTAAAATAAATTGAAAAGGTTTGTTTAAAAAATATATCAAGTTTTTATTGAAAAATACGCTTGATTTTTTTTGAAACAACAAACTAAGCTCAATGTTTTAAATAAAAGGTTTAAAAAAAAGTCAGAAAAAAAACTAGTAAAAGAATTTCTAAAAAAAAATTTTGATTGTTCTTCTTGTTTTAAAAGACCAAGACTAGTGTTATTCCAAGTAAACAACTAAAGGTTGTTTACCAGGCTTGTTCTATCAAAACAAGCAAAGACTCGGGAAGGACAAACTTGCCTTAAAAGCCTCGCTTTTAAGGTTAGAAAGCTTTTACAAAATTTTATAAAAAACGGAAATACCAACATTATGCCACAAAGATTGAAAACACTTTATTTTCAAAATATTATTCCAAAACTTTTAGAACAATTTCAATATACAAACAAACTGCAAGTTCCTAGAATTAATAAGATTGTCATTAATCGTGGTTTAGGTGATGCATCACAAAACGCAAAAATACTTGATTCATCTTTGAAAGAACTTACAATTATTGCTGGTCAAAAAGGAGTGATTACTCGCTCAAAAAAAGCAATTGCAGGTTTCAAACTTCGCCAAAAAATGCCTGTTGGAGTAGCAATTACTCTTAGAGGTGAACGAATGTATGGGTTTCTAGATCGATTAATAAATTTAGCCTTACCTAGAATTCGAGATTTTCAAGGAATTAACCCAAAAAGCTTTGATGGACATGGAAATTATAGTTTAGGGCTTGAAGAACAACTAATGTTTCCAGAAATTGATTATGATAAAATTGATCAAATTCGTGGAATGGATATATCTATAATTACAACCTCTAAAAATGATCAAGAAGGATTAGCTCTTTTAAAAGAATTTGGTATGCCTTTTAAAACTAATTAATTAATTTGTTTGACAAGTTTAAAAGCTTTGTTATTAGCTTTTAAACAAGACAAAACAAACTTGGTCTTCTTCGGAGATTTTGAAACAACTAAAATATTAATATTTTAAGGAAAATAAAAAAACAAATGGTCAACGATACTATTAGTGATATCTTGACTCGGATTCGAAACGCAAATTTAGTAAAAAGTCAAACTGTATCAATACCGTTGACTCGAATCAGTCAAAAAATTTCAATAATTTTAGAAAAAGAGGGGTTCATTGAATCTTTTCAAGCTTCCCCTTCTAATGAAATAACTTTACGCTTAAAATATAAAGGTCGTAACCAAAAACCTTGCATTACCAATTTAAAACGAATTAGTAAACCTGGTCTTCGAATTTATGCAAATCACAAAGAAATTCCGAAAATTTTAGGTGGGATGGGTATTGTAATTCTTTCTACCCCTCAAGGCATTATGACTGATAGAGAAGCACGCTTTCATGGAATTGGTGGGGAAATTTTATGTTCAATTTGGTAAATTTAAGATAATAATTAAAATAATTGTACTTTCATTACTTTTTAATCTTATAAATAAGACTTATAAGGTAAGTTTGTTCTTGCAGAACAAACAAAATGTTTTGCAATCATGTAACTTACAAATAAAAAGCAAATTAAATTATTAATTGAATTTATCAGAAAAGTTGCTTACCTTTTTTTAAGTTTAAAATTTTTATTCTATTTTAAAATAATGATTAATAACTTATAAATAAAAAAGGGAACTTCTTTTATTTAACATTTACTATATTTTTACTTTTTCTTACCCTTAGTAAGAAGAATGATAAAATATTTATATTTCTAACATTAAAAGCTTAATTACTTTATTAGTAAAACTTTTTGTGCTTTTAATGCAAGTTTGTTTTTTTCAATTATTCAAAGAATAACAGACTTGTTCTTTCAGAACAAGAAGAACAAACAAGTATGTTTAAATATAGTTCTTTACAAAAACAATAAGAATAAAAAATTGAATAGCGAAAAACAAAATCTTATTGAAATGCAAGGTCTTGTAACTCAATGTCTTCCCAATGCAATGTTTAGAGTTAAATTGGAAAATGGGTTTCAAGTACTAGCTCATGTTTCTGGAAAAATAAGACGTAATTATATACGGATATTATTAGGTGATCGTGTTACTGTAGAATTAAGTCCATATGATTTAACAAGAGGACGAATTGTATATAGACTAAAACAAAATGAACAAAAATTAGAAATTTAAAAATCATTTTTTATATCTTAAATTTATAAGCAGAAATAATTTGCTAATTTAATTTTATAACCTTATAAGTTTAACTTATAAAGCAAATTAGTTTGCAATAACTTATTTTCATTTCAACCCTTAAAAGTTATCCTTATAAAAGGACATTTTTTTAAAAATTTGATTTTAAATTAAGTTTTAACAACTTGTAAAAAGTCTTTGTTCACAAGCTATTTATTTTATTTCTTTAATTAAAATAGATAAAAAAAAATTTACATTAAAAATAATCTATATTATTTAATTTTTTATATGAAAGTTCGTGCTTCTGTTCGTAAAATTTGTGATAATTGTCGATTAATACGTAGAAAAAGAAAAATAATGGTAATATGTTCTAACCCTAAGCATAAACAAAGACAAGGGTAATTTGATTTCCCTCCTTGTTCTGAAAAAACAACGCTGATCTCCGAAGGTTTTCTCTTACAGAGAAAACCTTCGGAGATTTGGAAAGGGAAAACTTGGTTTAAAACTTTGTTTTAAACTTAGATTTTTATAAAAAATTTATAAATACTAAATGTAAAATATTTTTTTTAAATTTATTTAAACTATTAACAAACTTAGTAGTTTAGATCAAACAATCAAACGTTGTTAACCCTGCTCTTAGAAAGTAAAGCAAAGCCGTTGCTTGTTCTATAAGAACAAGCCTGGTAAACAACTAAAGGTTGTTTACTTGGAAAAAGTTCCGAAGCATAAAATGTTTAAATGCTAAAAAAAACAAATTACAAAAAATCATTTTAGTTTTATATAAATAAAATTGTTAAAAAATATTTATAAAATAAAAATGTGTAAACTAAGGAATTATAATTATGGCAAGACAAAATCGAAAATCTCTTCCAAAAAAGATAAAAAGAAAAGTCCCTAAAGGTGTAGTTCATGTTCAAGCAAGTTTTAATAATACAATTATTACCATTACTAATTTAAAAGGTGAGGTTATTTCTTGGTCATCTGCTGGTGCGTGCGGATTTAAAGGAGCTCGCAAAGGAACTCCATTTGCTGCTAAAACTGCTGCTGAAACTGCTGCTAAACAATCTTTAGACCAAGGAATGAAGCAAGCTCGCGTTATGGTTAAAGGCCCTGGAGCCGGCCGAGAAACAGCCATTCGTGGTCTTCAAGACGCAGGTCTCGTAATTACATTAATTCGTGATATCACATCTATTCCTCATAATGGATGTCGACCGCCTAAAAAGCGACGAATTTAAGAAATTTACACTTAAATAAGTGTCGCTTGTTCTACAATGCGAACTCAAATTCTGTAATTTTTTTAAATTAATAGCTAAGGTAGTAGTAAAGTTGATGAATTTCGTTCATATACCGTTTCTAATATTAAAAGCTAAGCTTTTAATGCAAGCTTTCTCTTATAGCGAAAGCCAATTGTTTTTTGGACATCAAACTTATTTTATCAGCCTTTGCTTAAACTAATAATAGTAAAGTTGATCAACTTTTTTGATGTAGCCTTGTTAAGGGTCAATAAAAACAAGTAAGGTAAGCAACCGAAGGTTGCTAACCTTGCTCTAGCTTTGCTAACAAAGCAAAAAATGAGGTTTGCTTTGAAGGAACAAACTTTGTTTAAAAACTATGTTTTTAAACTTAGAACTCATATTTGAACATTTGAAGGAGAAATTGCAAGTGGAACAGGTATTACTTTCTTGTATTGAATCTAGGATTGAAAATAATCGAAGTTTTTATGGTCGCTTTCAATTAGGCCCATTTGATTTAGGGCAAGGACTAACAGTTGCAACAGCTTTAAGACGAACTTTATTATCTGAATTAACTGGAATAGCTATTACTGCGGTTACAATTCAAGGTGCAAGTCATGAGTATTCCACTTTACATGGAGTTAGAGAATCTGTATTAGACATTTTATTGAATCTTAAACAAATTGTTTTTTCTCGAACTGAGTTTCCTCTTTCTCTTTTAAGAAAAAGCAAAGAAGGAGAAAACTTAATATGTACTCCTACTTTTAAGAAGCGAATTAAACATTTAGAGAAAACCTACACTTTTTATGAAAAAAAAAGTCAAGGGTCTTTCGGGCCCCTGGCTTTTTCTGATCGAGAAAGCTTGCCTTCCCTATCGGGAAGATTAGAAAACAATTTCGTATTTGATTTTTCAACTCACCAAGAAAATTTAATGGAACCTCAAATCGGCTTTTTAAAAGTATGTGGGCCTGGAATTGTTAAGGCTCGAGATATAAAATTACCTAACACAATTCAATGTGTTGACCCTGAGCAATATATAGCAACCCTTTCATATAATGGTAATTTAGAGATCAAATTTATTCTTTCAGAAGGTAAAAATTATAGTACTCAAGTTATACCACCATTAAAACTATTATCTCTAAGCCCAGAAATATCTAATAGTGATATGTCTTTGTTTTCTAAGTCACAGTCCTTATCTAAATCTCAATCTCCAGTTTTTAATCAAAATTTGATAACAAATTCAAAAAATCCGCTTGATTTTAATTTAAATCAAAACCAAACCAACAACAATCACACGGATATGACTTTTAAATCTATCAATTTAAAAAAAGAAAAAACTTTTCAGAAAGAACATTCTAATTTGGAACAATTTGATAGAAAAAAAACTCAAAACAAGCTTTTTAAAATAGATAAAGAGACAAATATTCTTTTGATTGATGCTGTTTTCATGCCTGTAAATCGTGTAAATTTTTTATTAGAAAATGATGAAGAAATTACTAAATCTAAAGAAAAAATTATTTTAGAAATCTGGACTAATGGTAGTATTCATCCAAGAAAAGCAATTCATCAAGCAGCTTTAGCTCTTATTAAACTTATTTTGCCATTTCAAGCAAATGCTTCATTAAATTTTTCTTCTTTAGCTTTAAATAAAAAGACTTATCAAAAATTGTTAGAACCTGTTCCTCAACCTGACTTAGATTTAAACCAAAGAAAAATTAAATTTGTATCGAAAAAAGATGCCTTAGCTATAAAAAATAGAACTGCCCTTGATATTGGCAATTTAGAATTATCGTTAAGACCCTATACTTGTTTAAAACGAGCAAATATTAATACAGTCAGTGATCTTTTACAGTATTCTGCTGATGAACTGCTTGTACTCAAAAATTTTGGTAATCGATCTTTAGAAGAAGTGGAAACTAGTTTAGCTCAGCTTGGTTTAAAACTAAGCCGTTATAATTCATCCAATTAAATTAAAAAATTTTTTTTACTATAACAATTGAATAAAACAAGCCTGGTAAACAACTAAAGCTTGTTTACTGGGATTCCCCTGAAAGGGAAAATTTTGTTTAGAAGCATAGCTTCTAAATTTAGAGTAATAAATTTTTTTCTTTTTTACGTAACGATGTATTTATTTAAGGAGGAGACAAATTGTCTGTTGAAATTTTAGCCAATGGTACTGGGCGTCGAAAATCAGCTGTAGCCCAAATTAAACTTATTAAAGGAACAGGTGAATTTATTATTAATGGAAAATCAGGAGTTTTATATATGCAGGAAAATCCTGCTTCTATTTTAAATATTCAAGCTCCTTTAGATTTATTAAGATTACAAAAAAATTATAATACTATTATTACAGTTCAAGGGGGAGGCCTTATTGGTCAAGCGGACGCAATTAAATTAGCAATTGCTCGAGCACTTTGCAATATTGAAAAATCTTACCGACCTTTTCTTAAAGAAAAAGGGTATTTAACTAGAGATTCTCGTTGTAAAGAACGTAAAAAATATGGGTTAAAAAAAGCTCGTAAAGCTCCACAATTTTCTAAACGTTAATTTAACAAAAATATTATTTGTTTAAAAAATTTAAAAACATAAAACTAAAGATTTTTTGATAAAAAGACAAATAAATTAAATTCGTTTACTTTAACTCATTTATTTGATGTAAAACCTAAAATATTTGTAAAATTAAACCATTTTAGCAAAATTTTTTTTGAAAAAAAAGCCAGTTTACTAACTAAAATTTATTTGGTAAGCTTAATTCATTAATTAAATGTTTTGATTTAAGTTAAATTTCAAAAACTAATATTTCCATTTTGCTAACCCAAAAATTTCATTTATTTATTTAACTCTAGTTTATGAACATTTATATCTAGAGTATACTATTTTGTTTTCATGTCTATCAACCTTACTTAAAGTTTAAAAACCAAATCTTTCTAATCAAAAAGCTACACTTTTAAACTTGCCTTATCCCTTCGGGATAAGGTTAACAACCTTCAGTTGTTTACCAGACTTGTTCTGATAAAAAAAGCAACGCTTTGTTTATTATTTAAAAATAAACCTAAGTTACAAATAAAGTTTCTAAATTTAGGTACATGTCTTGTTTTTTCTAAGTGTTCTTAATTTAAAAGCTTTTTTTATCCAAGTGTTCTAAGTTTAAAACTTCGTTTTAAACAAGCTTTGTTCTGTAAGAACAAACTAAGAACACCAGACTTGTTTTTTTATTTTTTAAATAAAAAATAAGAATAAGCTTTTAAATTTAAAACACCTCACTCTTTGCTTTGTTAGCAAAGCTAGAGCAAGGTTAACAATCTCAAATAAGCGAAGCTTTTTTAACGTTGTTAACCAGGCTTTTTCTAGCAGAACAAACAAAATAAGCATTTTATTTTGCCTAAATTTAAAAAATTAAACTTTATTTTGTTCACAAAAAGCAATTTTATAAATTAATTACATTTTTTAAGAAATTATGTCTACTACAACCAATGAAATTATTGAAAAATTAAAATCAATTACTCTATTAGAAGCTGCTGAATTAGTTTCACAAATAGAAGAAACATTTGGAGTTGATGCTTCTGCGTCAGTTGGCACTAGCTTTATACCTGCTGGTGGTGAAGGGCCTGGTGGTCAAGAAGCGGTTGAAGAAAAAACTTCATTTGATATTGTTTTAGAAGATGTTCCAAGTGATAAAAGAGTAGCTGTATTAAAAGTAATTCGAAATTTAACTTCGTTAGGCTTAAAAGAAGCAAAAGAATTTACAACTGCCTTACCAAAAGCATTAAAAGAATCAGTATCTAAAGAAGAAGCTGATACGGCAAAACAGCAATTAGAAGAAGCAGGGGCTAAAGTAAAAATTCAATAGTACGTGTATTTAGTTGGTTTGTTCTGTAAGAACAAACTTTGTTTTAAACTTAATCAATTATTTAAAAACAGTTTTTTAACAATTAAAAATTAATTTAATATTTATTTTGAGTTCCAATCTATATTGCTTACTCTAAATGTAAAAATTTTGCAAGTGTTTTACTAAATTTATAAGCATAGCTTATAAATTTAGGAAACATTTTAGGTTTTAAAAAAAAATAAAGCATTTAAGTATTATTTTAAGCAAAGCTTTTAAATTAAAGATTGTTTTTTGTGGCCTTTAGTCTAAGTTTTCCCTTTCAGGGAAAGCCTTATTTAGTAGTAATTAGTAATGATTAATGGCATATTAAGGACGTTAATAATTAATTAACCTTAGTAGCAACGATTAAGTAAAGGCTAATAAAACAAGCCTTAAAAAAAGCATTTAGAAAACTTTATTGAAAAAAAGCGTTAAATTTAAAACTGAAAAAAATCTTAAATTGTAGTTTTGTAGCAAAAGCTAACTTGTAAAAAAATTGTTCATTTTTTGAAACGTAGAGTCTTAAGTTTAAAAATTATGTTTTTAAAAAAAGTTTGTTTTGTAAGAACAAACCAAGCTTTTACCTCTTATTTTTTAGTTCTTGGTTTAAATAATATAAACTTAAAAAACTGTCAAAATAAAACTTCATAAATTTTTTTAAAATGCCTTATAGAGTTTTTAATTTTAAACCATTTAAGCATACTAAAAGTAATTAGGTTTCGTTGTGAACCAAAATTATTAGAAATGGTATAAAAAAATTTGTTTGTATTAAATAAGATTTCAGAACGTCACTCGTTTTAAACAGTTACTTTTTATCCATGGTTTCCCCTAACTTTGTTTATAAGCTATATTTATAAACTTAATAATACAGATAATTAAACAGTTAATAATAACTAAAATTAAACTAAGGGGTATATTATCAAAATTAGTCAAAATATTTTATTTATTTTTAATAGGTTAGATTTTTGATTTAAGTCCGTAAAAAGTAGGTAAGCAAGAAAACTTGCTTACCTACTTTTTACGGACTTAGTCAAAACTTTTAGACTTTAAATTAAATTAACAAGCTTCATTTGTTTGTTCTGATAGAACAAGCCTGGTAAACAACCAAAGGTTATTTACTTGGAAAAAAACTCGTGTAGAAAATTATAAAGTATCAATAGTTTCAAATTCAAATTTAATTTCTTTCCAAACTTCACATGCAGCTGCTAATTCAGGACTCCATTTACAAGCAGCACGAATAACGTCACCACCTTCACGAGCAAGATCACGTCCTTCATTACGAGCTTGAGTACATGCTTCTAGCGCAACACGGTTTGCTGCTGCACCTGGAGCATTACCCCAAGGATGTCCTAATGTACCGCCACCAAATTGTAAACAAGCATCATCACCGAAAATTTCTACTAAAGCTGGCATATGCCATACATGAATACCACCTGAAGCTACAGGCATTACTCCAGGAAGTGAAACCCAGTCTTGAGTAAAGTAAATACCACGACTACGATCTTTTTGAATATAGTCATCTCTCATAAGATCAACGAAGCCTAAAGTTACTTCACGCTCACCTTCAAGTTTTCCTACAACAGTACCTGAGTGAAGGTGATCACCACCTGATAAACGAAGAGCTTTTGCTAAAACACGGAAGTGCATTCCATGATTTTTTTGACGATCAATTACAGCATGCATAGCTCGGTGAATATGAAGTAATAAACCATTATCACGACAATAATGAGATAAACTAGTATTTGCAGTAAAACCACCAGTTAAGTAATCATGCATAACAATAGGTACACCTAATTCTTTAGCTACTTGTGCACGTTTAAGCATTTCTTCAGAAGTTCCTGCAGTAGCATTTAAATAATGCCCTTTAATTTCTCCAGTTTCAGCTTGAGATTTATAAATTGCTTCTGCTACGAAAAGGAAACGGTCTCTCCAACGCATAAATGGTTGAGAATTTACATTTTCATCATCTTTTGTAAAATCTAAACCACCACGTAAACACTCGTAAACCGCACGACCATAGTTTTTAGCTGAAAGACCTAATTTTGGTTTAATAGTACAACCTAAAAGACCACGACCATATTTATTTAATTTGTCTCGTTCTACTTGGATTCCGTGAGGAGGACCTTGGAAAGTTTTTGTATATGCAGGTGGAATTCGAAGATCTTCAAGACGTAATGCACGAAGCGCTTTAAATCCAAATACGTTTCCTACAATAGAAGTAAATAAATTTGTTACAGATCCTTCTTCAAAAAGATCTAAAGGATATGCTACATATGCAATATATTGGTTATCTTCACCAGGAACTGATTCAATATCATAACAACGTCCTTTATATCGATCTAAACTAGTTAAACCATCAGTCCATACAGTAGTCCAAGTACCAGTTGAAGATTCTGCTGCAACTGCTGCACCACACTCTTCGATGGGAACACCAGGTTGAGGAGTCATACGGAAAGCTGCTAAGATATCAGTATCTTTTACTTGGTAATCAGGAGTGTAATAAGTTAGACGATAATCTTTTACACCTGCTTTAAAACCAGCGCCTGTTTTAGTTTCAGTTTGTGGAGCCATTTAGCATAAATTTGTTAAAATTTTTACGATCATATAATCTGCCCGTCTCATAAAATTATAAAAAATTAATCAGGCTTACCTCACTCTTTGCTTTGCTAGCAAAACTAGAACAAGGTTAGCAACCTTTGGTTGCTTACACTGATAGGAAAAACTTTATTTAAAAACTTTGCTTTAACCTTAGACTTTAATCTAGCTCGTTGGATAGTCAAAAACCTAGATATAAACATTCTAGATCTATACTATTATTTAGTATTAAGATTTTACTCTAATTAAGCTTTATATAAATAAATGAATTTTTTTACTAATAGAATAAGGTAATAATTTTTTTTAATATTTTAATAAAAGCTGTATTTAAAAAGCTTAGTTTAAAATTTTAAAGTTAATTTAATTTTTAAATTTAAATGTCTGTTTTTTCTAACTGTTCAAAGAACACCCAGGCTTGTTTTATTAGAACAAGCAAACTAAATCTTATATTCTACTGATTTAAAAATATTTTTTGAAAATTTTAATTATTAGTATAGCAGAAATTAAAAAGAACTTTTTTTTATGAAAATGTGTATTTTTATAACTTAGATTGAATATTTTTATTTGAACCAAATTTTTAATAAATAGTGAAAAAGTGGCTAACCTAATTTCTGAACTAATTGCTAAATAAAATTTTTTAAACTTACTTGTTCTTTCAGAACAAGCCTGATGTTCGAAGAACATTTGGACTTAGAAATTCCACATTAAACTTGATAAGCTCTAGCTGTTAATTAATTTTCAAAAATTGCAAAACCCTTATTCTGCTTTTATCTTACCGGACACGGGAAGGATAAAAGCAAGGTTAATAAGCTAAAATAAGCGTTTGTTTTTTTGCTTATTTAAAGTTGTTTACTCAAATTTATAAATTAAAAAAATTTGTGTTTATTTTGGTTTGTTATGTAAGAACAAACTTTGTTTTGAATTTAATAAAACAAATCTAATTTAAAAGCTTCCTTTTTAGGCTTAGAAGCAAAAATTTAAAAATAATTTGTTATTTATTAGCTTGCTTGACAACTTGATATCTTGCTCGCGCTCTTTTAAAAACAAAATTTGCTTCAACTTTTTGTTTTTGACCATCAGCTTCTTCTAGACGATTTTTTGCTTTAATAAAAGAATTTTCTGCTTCCTCTGCTTCAATTGTTTGTGAAGATTCAGCTTCATTAACTAATACAGTTATTTGATTTTGCTTAACTAAAGCAAATCCTCCCATTAAAGCGATTGATGTCCAATCATTATTTGCACGAATTAACATAACTCCGATGTCTAATGCAGTAATTAGTGGCGCATGATTTGATAACACTCCCATTTGACCTGTATTAGTCGGTAAAATAATTTCTTCTGCTTTATCATTCCAAAAAATTCTATCAGGTGTCATAATGCAAACTTGTAAACTCATTTTTATCACCCCAAATATTATTTGTTTATTTATTGTCAAATATAAAATTTTTACTAATTACTAAAAAAATAATAACTTAACTTTTATTTTTATAAGCCTCCATAAGCAAACTTTTGTTTTATTGAAATTTTTCTTAAGTCTCCAAAGGTTTTCTCTGTAAGAAAAAACTTGGTTTAAAAGCTAATGCTTTTAAACTTAGAGACCAAATTTGTTTTTTCGGAACAATCCTTAAAAAAATAAAGTATACGTTTAGTAAGTTTTATAAGTTTTGTCTATTAGGTTGCTTAGTGTTTTAGAATAATAAAAATGTCTAAGTTTAAAAGCTTTAGTTTTAAACTTAGACACTTGGCTCAAAAATGAAATTTTAAAATTTCATTTTTTTACATAAAAATCAAAAAACTTTTCTAAAAAAGAATTTGGATCCCAGGCTTTTTATTTAAAAAAACAAAATTTGTTTTTTTTTCTTGTTCTTATTTTTTTCTTTAAAAAATAAAAGGAACAAATCTGGTATTTAAGTCTTTTTCAGAAACCCAGTTTTCCCTTACAAGGAAATTTTTCGAACACTTGGCTTTTTTTGTAAAAGAAAGCTTGCATTAAAAGCATAGCTTTTAATGTTAGAAAGAACGAACTTTGTTTCCGAAAAAGACTTATAAAATTAATTTTTTTCTTGTAATGACGCAGCTTTAGAAATTGCTTCATCAATAGTTCCTACCAAATAAAAAGCTTGTTCTGGTAAATCGTCTAATTCTCCAGATAAAATTAAATTAAAGCCCTGAATTGTTTCTACTAAACTTACATATTTTCCTGGCGAACCAGTAAATACTTCAGCAACAAAAAATGGTTGAGATAAAAAACGTTCAATTTTTCTAGCTCGCGCAACAACTAATCTGTCATCTTCAGATAATTCATCTAGTCCTAAAATTGCAATAATATCTTGTAATTCCTTATATCGCTGTAATGTTTCTTTAACATTTTGCGCGCATTCATAATGTTCTTCTCCAACGATCCATGGTTGTAGCATTGTGGAAGTTGAATCTAATGGGTCTACTGCTGGATAAATTCCTTTAGACGCTAATCCACGTGACAATACAGTAGTAGCATCTAAATGGGCAAATGTTGTAGCTGGTGCTGGATCTGTTAAATCATCTGCAGGAACATAAACAGCTTGAATAGAAGTAATTGAACCATCTTTTGTAGAAGTAATTCGTTCTTGTAAACCACCCATTTCAGTAGCTAAAGTTGGTTGGTATCCAACAGCAGAAGGCATACGGCCTAGTAAAGCTGATACTTCCGACCCTGCTTGAACAAATCTAAAAATATTATCAATAAATAAAAGAACATCTTGTTTATTGATATCTCTAAAATATTCAGCCATTGTCAATGCAGTAAGTCCTACTCGCATACGAGCTCCCGGCGGTTCGTTCATTTGACCATACACTAAAGCAACTTTTGATTCAGAAATATTTTCTTCGTTAATTACTTTAGATTCTTTCATTTCCGTATAAAGGTCATTACCTTCTCTAGTTCGTTCACCTACACCCCCAAAAACGGAAACTCCTCCATGAGCTTTTGCAATATTATTAATTAATTCCATAATTAATACAGTTTTTCCTACTCCAGCTCCACCAAATAAGCCAATTTTGCCACCACGGCGATATGGTGCTAATAAATCAACAACTTTAATTCCAGTTTCAAAAATTGAAAGTTTAGTATCTAAGTCAACAAATGCTGGAGCTGATCTATGAATAGGTAATCCTTCTTTAGAGTCAACAGGACCTAAATTATCTACAGGTTCTCCCAGTACATTAAAAATTCGTCCTAAAGTAGCTGGTCCGACTGGAACTGTCAGAGGTTTGCCTGAATCAATTACTTCCATTCCACGCATTAATCCATCGGTGGCATTCATAGAAACTGCACGAACGCAATGATCACCAAGTAATTGTTGAACTTCGCAAGTTACTTCAATTTCATCACCGGCCTCATTTTTTCCACGAACAATGATTGCATTATAAATATTTGGCATTTTCCCCGCTGGAAAAGCAACATCAAGAACCGGTCCAATAATTTGAGTAATATGGCCTACATTTTTTGTTTCTACAGAAATACTCATAGGGGTAAAAAATTTATAAAAGATTTTTAATTAAAATTACTATTTAGGCTTATTAAGGTTAAACCAAAAATTTGAAAGTACTTGTTTTAATAGAACAAGCTTGATGTCTAAGTTTAAAAACTTTGTTTGTAAACAGACATTTAAAAAAATAAAAACGTTTAAAACGTTACTTTTAAGGTTAAATTTAAAAAGCAACCGTAATTTGGTAAATTGCTTATAAAATATAAAAATTAAAATTAGTTTTAAGGCTTGCTCTGTAAGAGCAAACTTTGTTTAAAAACTATGTTTTTAAACTTAGAACTTTTTTAAACATTGTTTTAGCAAAAATCTAAAAATAAAATATGCAAACTAAATTGATTACTTTTATAAAAAACAAAAAATTAATCCCAGATTAACTAATTTAATTAAGTTATTTGTAAAAATTTTAATAAACAAAGCCCATTAAAAATTTGAATTATTTTGTATTTAAAGCAAAGCATAAAATGCTGATTAAAGTTAAAAAAATCACGTTTAAAAACATTTATTTTTCTAGTTTTTTTGTATAAAAAAATTTAGGTGTTTAAATTTAAACATTTTGTTTTTCTAAATGTCTGTTTAAAACCTAAGTTTTTAAACTTAGACATCAAGCTTGTTTTATCAGAACAAGCCTTAACTTTTTAAACTAAAACCAAAATTTAGCAACTTTACTACTAATAAAATTGGTAATTTAAATAGAGGGTAAACCATCTAAATTTACTACAAAAGCTGACTACTAGATAAATGTAATTTTTAAGCTTAGACATATTAACTTTTGTTGTTTTTAATACAGTTAAAAAATGACTTTTTAATTTATTAATTTCGGGACCTTTCTTAAAAATTATAGTTTATCACACTATTTCATTTAACTCAAGTTAATTCTTGATTTTTATTTTTTATTTAAAATACTAGTAAAACTTGATGGTTTGTTTTTTTGATAAAATAATCTTGATGTTTAAGTTTAAAAACTAAGTTTTTTAAAAAGACATTTAAGTTTAAAAGTAAAAAAATTTAAGCTAACCATAAATTTCGTGGTAAAATTAATTATAATTTTTTATTTAAATAAAAAGTAAATCAAAAAATTAAAAGCTGTAAATTTGAAACTTGCCAGTTTTATTAATATTGAAGTTAGTAGGTTAAGCTAACTTACTAGTTTAAGCTTTTAAATTTCTAAATTAGAAAAAATTATACGATTTACGATTTAACTAACAGATCCATTTTTCTATAAGTTTAAAAATAAAGTTTTTAAAGCAGATTTATTATTTGGAAACAAGTAAGCTATTTAAAATATATAAATTTAAAAAAAGGTGTACTTTTACCATAACATATGGTAATATTTGTAATATTAAAATTTTTATGTTTTAATTTGTCATTTAAATTGTAGTTTTTAATAAATTTTAAATTTATTTAATTCTTTAATCTTTTTAACAAGATTGAAGAAAAATAAATTTGTTTATATAAAAAATATAATAGTAAATATTCATATTAAAGACTATTTCATATACTTTAAAATTTAGAAGACTTTTTTTACATCTAGTAAGCTTTCTCAACAGACATTATTTACTTGCCTGGGTTATTCTTATTAACTAAAAGTTAATAATATGGAATAAGTTTTTACTAAAAATAAAGTAGTGCTTGGTAAAAAAATAGTGAGAATTTTTTGCTTATTCTGCCAAAACAAGTTTGCTGTAAAAAATTTTCTTTTCATTCTTTTCAATTAAGAAAAACTTTATGCTTTTCAAAAGCATTTAGAAAGAGAAAATTTTGTTTTTAAACTTAGACTTTCTAAGTTGCTTACAAAAAATTCACTTTATCAAATATTACATCATAAAAATAAAAATTATGTCTCGTTATCGTGGCCCACGCTTAAGAATTATACGTAAACTTGGAGAATTACCTGGCTTTACTAGCAAATTTTCAAATCGCCAAACTCTACCAGGCCAACACAGCACCAGTATAAAAAAATTATCTCAATATGGTATTCGTCTACGCGAAAAACAAAAACTACGTTTTAATTATGGAATTACTGAATCACAATTAATACGATATGTAAGAAAAGCTAGAAAGATAAAAGGATCCACTGGTGAAATTTTACTTCAATTATTAGAAATGCGTCTTGATAATATTGTATTTAGATTAGGTATAACCCCTACTATAGCTGCTGCTAGGCAATTAATAAGCCATGGACACATTTTGGTAAACAATCAAAAAGTTACTATACCAAGCTATGAATGTAAGCCAAAAGACAGTATTGCTATTTCACCAAAAAAACAGTCTCGAAATTTAGTGACTAATTTTCGAGAAATTTCAAATGTAACTAATATACCAATTCATCTGTCTTTTAATAGAGAAACCCTTACTGGAACAGTTAACAACATTATTAATAGACAATCTGTTGGATTAAATCTAAACGAATTATTAATTGTAGAATATTATTCTCGTCAAGTTTAATATTAATTTAAATATTTAGATTTATTTTTCTCACTGAGATAATAAATATTTTTAAAATAAAATAAACTCAAAATAAAGTATTTTATGCATTCTAAAAATTAATTTGGTGGTATTTTCAAAGTCAAAAAACGAAATTTTAAACCAAGTTTGTTTTTACAGAACAAATCTTACCTTTTGTATTGACTAAGGGAAACAAGCAAAGCTATTTTTAGTTTAGTTTAAACTAAAATATATAAAACTAGATTTAAATATAAAATTAACATTTTAAAAAAAAGCTTATTAATTTAAAAGCCTAAACTACTAACGAAGTTATTGTTAGTAGTAAGGTTAATGAATTTTGATACTACTTAAAATTTGACTTAACAACTGTCATAAAACTTTTTAGCTGAAATGCTTAACTAAGGTTACTAAAGTTTGTTAATTATACTACGTTTAACTTTTGATTTTTTTAATAGCGTATATTAAATATGAGCATGCCCAGTTTTGGTTAAAAAGGTGCTTATTCTCTAAATTTACAAGCAAATTTTTTTATGATTTCCCTGCAAGGGAAAACTTGGTTTTAAACTTCGTTTTAAACTTAGAAAATTGAATATAAATTCTAACAATAAACCTGGCGTACTTTGTTTTTAAATTTAAACATTTTTTTTGGTTCAAAGCAATGGATAAATGAACACAATTGGTTAATCTGAATTCTAATTATTTAATTCTAAATGGGTAAAATAAAATTTTCAAATTTAACCAAATTTTGGTAGAGATAAAAGTTTATTTAAAAGACTTTTTTTACTAAAAGGAAGAGTGTCCGAGTGGTTTAAGGTATAGATCTGGAACGTCTATGTAGTTTAAAGGCTACCGAGGGTTCGAATCCCTTCTTTTCCAGATTTTACTTTCTACATCCTCGCATTTAAGATCATTTTACGAAAACAGTCAAAAAGTTTATTTTAAAAAACTTTCGTAATTTTAAAAATTAGGCGTTTTAATGTTTTTTTTGAGGCTTGTTCTGTAAAAACAAATTTTGTTTAAAAACTTTATTTTTGACCTTAGAAAAAGTAAAAATCTACTCGTTTTTTCCAAGTGTTCTTAATTTAAAAGCTTCTTCTTCCTGTTTTGAAAGAATAAGTTTGGTGTTTTTCGAACACTTGAATAGAACAAGCTTTTAAAGCTAAAATACCTTACTTTGTACTTTATTAGCAAAACTAAAGCAAAATTAACAACCTAAAATAAGCGAAACTTATTTAACGTTGCTTATCAGCTTTGTTCTATCAATTTTTACCCCTAGTAATGACCAAGGAAAACAAACAAAACAAACGTAAAAAAAATTTAAATGTCTAATTTTAAAGTTAAAATAAATTAGTGTTTAAGTATTAAATATAAATTTATTTTGTTATACTAATCAAATATAATACCTAATTTAGGGCTTATCGTCTAAAGGATTAGGACAGAAACCTTCTAAGTTTCTGATGTAGGTTCGAATCCTACTAAGCTCAGATTAATTTTTGACTAAATTTTCTTTGTTTTATTTATAAGCTATGCTTATAAATTTAATAAACTAATTTAAAAGTTTTATTTTATTTTAAAAAAATAAATATTAAAATAAAACAAAAAAGAAAATCTAAAATTAATAACAGTAAATTTTTCTAAAAAATTGATAATTCAATATTTTAATGCTGCTAGCATATTTTTAAACAAAGTTTGCTCTTACGGAACAAGCAAACTTGCTCTACTAAACAAATTTGTTTTACTAGTATTGTTAAAGTCTTATTTTGTACTAAACATAAATTTTAATTTAAACTATAAATTAAAAATTTAATTGTTTGGGCCGAGCTGGATTTGAACCAGCGTAGAACTTAATCAGCGGATTTACAATCCGCCCCCATTAACCACTCGGGCATCGACCCTTTTTTTATAAAAAAATAAATTATTCTGTAAGAACAAATTTTGCGTAAAAACTTTGTTTTTCTAAATTCATAAGTATAGCTTATGAATAAAGGTTTTTCTATCCAAGAGACTTGCTTGTTCAAAACAAGAAGGGAAATCCACTTATATTTTTTAAATATTTTATATTTATAATAAAAAAAATTAAATAAATAACGAGTAAAATTTTTTATATATTTAAAACTATATCATAAAAATCAATTTTAAACAACTAGTTTTTCATTATGTTTTATGCTATAATTATTAAAAAAAATTAAACTCAAATAGGGGATATGGCGGAATTGGCAGACGCTACGGACTTAAAATCCGTTGGTTGAAAAACCGTGAGGGTTCAAGTCCCTCTATCCCCATCTTTTATTTTTTATTACTATTTTTTCTAAATTAGAATTTAAGAATATGATTGTCCTAAAAGCTTTGTCTAAGTTCTTAGCGAACTAATTATTAATAAATCGGATAATTTAATAAACAATTTTAAATAAAAACAAACGCTTATTTTAGTTTGTTAATTTTACCCTAAGTTTATAAGCATAGCTTATAAACAAAGTTTTCCCTTTCCAAATCTCCGAAGGTTTTCTCTGTAAGAGAAAACTTTGTTTAAAAGCTAAAGCTTTTAAATTCAGAGATCAGCGTTGTTCTTTCAGAACAAGGAGGGAAAGCCTCACTTTGCTATTGTCTTATCGGATACGGTAAAACTAAAAGCAAGCTTAGCAATCGAAGGTTGTTTACGAAGTTTAAAAATTATGTTTTTAAAGAAGCTTTGTTCTTACAAAACAAAGCCTTTATTAATAACCAAAAACTTTTTTAAAAGTTTCTCTCACTTTATCTCCCGAATCAATTGATTCTAATGGATCTTTTCGTAGACGGTGTCGTAAACAAAGTGGAATTACTCTAAAAATATCTTGAGGAGTAACTTCATTACGATTTTCAAAAGCAGCAATTGCTTTACTAGCGCGATTTGTAACAATATCGCCGCGTAAGCCATCTACATCTAATTCTGAACAAATTTGTGAAATTTTAATCCTAAAATCATAGTTAATTTCAACATTTTTTAAATTTTGTCGAGCTTCTGTTAGTTTGTCTGTTAATTGTTTTTGAGGTTCAGTATAATTTTGTCTAAACTTTAAAGGAGATTCATCAAAACTTGCTCTTTGTTCCACAATTTGCACTCTTAAATTGGGATCTTTTACTGTACCGATTTGAGCATGCATACCAAAACGATCAAGTAATTGTGGTCTTAATTCCCCTTCTTCAGGATTTCCTGATCCTACTAAAATAAAACGAGCTGGATGGCTAATTGAAATTCCTTCTCTTTCAACAGTATTCCATCCTGATGCAGCTGAATCCAATAAAACATCTACTAAATGATCATCTAATAAATTTACCTCATCTACGTATAAAATACCTCGATTTGCTTTAGCTAATAAGCCAGGTTCAAAAGCTTTTACGCCATCTGTTAATGCTTTTTCAATGTCAATAGTGCCACAAACACGATCCTCAGTTGCTCCTAATGGTAAATCAACCATTAAAATTTTACGATTTGTTACTTCAAATTTTTCATTTTTTTTTAATTTTTCACGAATTTCTTCACTCATTAACTCGGGATCTTCTGGATCAGAATTAAATGGGTCGTTTACTACAACTTGAATTTCTGGTAATAAATCTACTAAAGCTCGTACAGTAGTTGATTTTCCAGTTCCTCGATCTCCCATAATCATTACACCACCAATTTTAGGATCAATTACATTTAAAATCAGTGATAATTTCATTTCTTCTTGGCCTACAATTGCAGTAAATGGAAAAATAGGACGACTTTGATCTGTATCTGTCATATTCTTAATTATTTAAAATTAAATATTTTCTTATTTTAAGCTTAAAAGTAAGATTATTCGGTTAAAACAAGTTTCGTTTAAAAACTAGGTTTTTAAACTTGGTTTGTTCTGAAAAAACAAATTTTGTCTCCGAAGGTTTTTCCTTTCCCTTTCCCTAAAAGGGAAAACGAAGTTTTAAACTTAGAAAAACTTGTTTTAAAAGCTGATGCTTTTAAACTTAGAGACAAGGCTTTTAAGTGAAGTTTATTTTTTAATATTAAAAGTAAAATTTTTAATGGACGCTTTTTTTTGTTCTTATGTTTAATTTTTAAAAAGTCAAACAAGATGAATAATCTAATTTGACAAATGAAACTTGTAAGACAAATAAAGCCAATTTATTTTTTAATAATAAAAAGAATAATTTTTAAATACTATTTGGTTAGTTTTCTTATTATTATAATAAAAGAAAAAAACTAAAAAAACAATATAATTCTAAAGTGCTTAATCTAACGGTGAGGAGAACTTGTTAGTTAAATCAGCAACTTAAGTTCAAAGAACGCCTTATTTAAGATGAGTATTTGAACCTACGGGGTTGTTAAACTATATTTTAGATATTATTCATATTTTAATAAAATTTCTATTAATTTTAACGATACAAGTCACCAATAAAAATACTTAGATGCAAACTTTCTTTCAAAAAAATCTAAGGAGAAATTTTGTTTGGTCAGAAACTAAAATTTTTTTAATTAAAATATTTTAAAGATACTTCTTTATGTTTGTAATAAATAAAATGTACTTTTTATTAGTCTAAATTTAAAAATTTTTAAATCCTTATATAATATTCTATTTTTTATTCTATTGTTATATTATATTGTTTCAAAGTTTTTAAAAAATTTGTTTTTTTTTTAGCAAAACTGAAAATACAAGAACAAGCAAAAAAATCCTAGCATCAAGTTATCTTCCCAAAGCCCCCCGGCTTAAGTATTGTTACTCTTTGTACGTTTCACAACCAAGTTCGAGATGGGTTGGCGTGGTTCCATACAAATAAAGACACCAGGATTTAGCCAACTGTGCAAAATCAAAAAACAACAGTTGAGTAAATTTATAAATTTTCCGTATTACCAAGTTTAAAAACATAGTTTTTAAACATCATAAAAAAGGAAAAAATTTTGTTTTTTATTTCTAAGTTTCTATTAGTTTAAAAGCTAATAGAGACTTAGAAATAAGATATTATTTGATCAAAATCAGACGGTCTGTTAGTGTATCTCAGCTACAACTATTACTAGTTTTACACCTGATACCTATTAAACGGTTAGTCTTACCGTGACCTTAAGAGAGTACTCATCTTGAGGTGGGCTTCCTACTTAGATGCTTTCAGCAGTTATCCGCTCCGCACTTGGCTACCCAGCGTATCCCCTTGGCAGGAGAACTGGTATACTAGTGGTGCGTTCTTCCAGGTCCTCTCGTACAATGGAAGAATCCTCTCAATACTCTTGCGCCTACACCGGATATGGACCGAACTGTCTCACGACGTTCTGAACCCAGCTCACGTACCGCTTTCATGGGCGAACAGCCCAACCCTTGGAACGTACTACCGCTCCAGGTTGCGATGAGCCGACATCGAGGTGCCAAACCTTCCCGTCGATGTGAACTCTTGGGGAAGATCAGCCTGTTATCCCTAGAGTAACTTTTATCCGTTGAGCGACGGCCCTTCCACGCGGTACCGTCGGATCACTAAGGCCGGCTTTCGCCCCTGCTCGACTTGTAGGTCTTGCAGTCAAGCTCCCTTCTGCCTTTACACTCTACGGCTGATTTCCGTCCAGCCTGAGGGAACCTTTGCACGCCTCCGTTACTTTTTAGGAGGCTACCGCCCCAGTAAAACTGCCCGCCTGAAACTGTCAAACGTCCTGATTCAAGGATCGCCATTAGAATTCTAGCTCTTCCAGAGTGGTCTCTCACTGATGGCTCAAACTCCCCCGGAAGGAAATTATCAACGCCTCCCACCTAGGCTGCGCAAGAAAAGCCCGAATTCAATTCCAGGTTACAGTCAAGCTTCATAGGGTCTTTCTGTCCAGGTGCAGGAAGTCCGCATCTTCACGGACATGTCTATTTCACCGAGTCTCTCTCCGAGACAGCGCCCAGATCGTTACGCCTTTCGTGCGGGTCGGAACTTACCCGACAAGGAATTTCGCTACCTTAGGACCGTCATAGTTACGGCCGCCGTTCACCGGGGCTTCGGTTGTCAGCTTTTTCTTACGAATAACCAACTTCCTTCACCTTCCGGCACTGGGCAGGCGTCAGCCCCCATATTTTGTCTTGCGACTTAGCGGAGACTTGTGTTTTTGGTAAACAGTCGCCTGGGCCTGGTCACTGCGGCCCCCCATTTGGGGGGCACCCCTTCTCCCGAAGTTACGGGGCCATTTTGCCGAGTTCCTTAGAGAGAGTTATCTCGCGCCCCTAGGTATACTCTACCCACCTACCTGTGTCGGTTTCGGGTACAGGTAACACTTGATTATTAGTAGTTCGAGCTTTTCTAGGAAGTTGGACAATTAGTTAAGCTTTACTATGTTTCTCTTTTCAGGGAAGCAGGGAATAAATCCGTATTACGTCTCAGCTCAAAGTTAGTTTTTGTTCTACTTCTCAACACCTTAAACGTTTCCATTAAAAATCCAATTTTTAATTAACTTTTGCCTCCTTCGTCCTTCGGTACCAATCAAGAATTAGTACAGGAATATTAACCTGTTTTCCATCGACTACGCCTTTCGGCCTGGCCTTAGGACCTGACTCACCCTCCATGGACGAGCCTAGTGAAGGAACCCTTAGGTTTTCGGGGCATTGGATTCTCACCAATGTTTGCGTTACTCAAGCCGACATTCTCACTTCCGCTTTGTCCACACTAACTTTCGTTTATGCTTCACCCTAGAGCGGAACGCTCCCCTACCGATTTCTAATTTTGAATAAAAAAAGTTTAGAAATCCCACAGCTTCGGCAGACCGCTTAGTCCCGTTCATTTTCGGCGCAAGAACGCTCCACCAGTGAGCTATTACGCACTCTTTTAAGGATGGCTGCTTCTAAGCAAACCTCCTGGTTGTTTTAGCATTCTTACCTCCTTTGCCACTTAGTAGTCATTTAGGGGCCTTAGCTGGTGATCTGGGCTGTTTCCCTCTCGACGATGAAGCTTATCCCCCACCGTCTCACTGGTTGATGGAAAGCAATATCTAGTATTCTTAGTTTGCCACGATTTGGTACCGCTTTCGCAGCCCGCACCGAAACAGTGCTTTACCCCTAGATAGCCCAAGTCATCAACCGCTGCGCCTCAACGCATTTCGGGGAGAACCAGCTAGCTCCGAGTTCGATTGGCATTTCACCCCTAACCACAACTCATCCGCCGATTTTTCAACATCGGTCGGTTCGGACTTCCACTTAGTGTTATCCAAGCTTCACCCTGGTCATGGTTAGATCACCCGGGTTCGGGTCCATAAGAAGTGACATTAACGCCCTATTAAGACTTGCTTTCGCTTTGGCTTCAGATGTTTTTCTTTAACCACGCCACTCCCTATAAGTCGCCGGCTCATTCTTCAACAGGCACGCGGTCAGGCTTTTTATGCCCTCCCACTGCTTGATAGCTTACGGTTTCATGTTCTATTTCACTCCCCTACAGGGGTTCTTTTTCACCTTTCCCTCGCGGTACTATTTCACTATCGGTCACCTAGGAGTATTTAGTCTTACGAGGTGGTCCTCGTGGATTCACACGGGATTTCACGTGCCCCATGCTACTCGGGATAAGAAATTAAATTAAAATTTAACTTTAAATTACTGGACTTTCACCATCTATGGTGCAGGATTCAGCTGCTTCATCTAGTTAAATTAGATTTTTTTTATAATTTATAAAAACACTTCTTCCCACAACCCCAACTCGAAATATCGAATTGGTTTAGACTAATCCCAGTTCGCTCGCCGCTACTACGGGAATCGCGTTTGCTTTCTTTTCCTCCAGCTACTAAGATGTTTCAATTCACTGGGTTGTCTCTTTCCTATCTATGAATTCAATAGGTAGTTTATAAGGTTGCCCTATTCGGGGATCTCCGGATCATAGCTTGTTTCCAGCTCCTCGAAGCATTTCGTTGGTTTCCACGCCCTTCATCGTCTCTAGGTGCCTAGGTATCCACCGTAAGCTTTTGTTCATTTGATCTAAAATTAAAAACAAAGTTTTTAATCTAAATTTTCTCTTATAAAGAAATTATTTTTTAATTTAAAGAGTAAAGTAGATTACCAGTTAATTTATTATTTTTAATAAAATTAAAATTAATATAGGCTTAGTTTATTAAACTAAGTATTATTAAATACTAAACCTAGTTTTTTGTAAAAACTAGCTTACAATGTATTTAGTAAAATAGTAACTGGTGGAAATAAGCGGATTCGAACCGCTGACATCTGCCTTGCAAGGGCAGCGCTCTACCAACTGAGCTATATTCCCTGTTATATTTTTAACATTCTTAATTATAAATTTGAAAAGATATTTTAGTTTTTCAACTTTAAAAGCTTTGTCTTTTATTGAGTCTTTTTGTAAACCAAAGGTTGTAAAGTATAAGATCTTATATATTAAATTTTTAAAATTAAAAAAACAGTAAAATGAAATTTTTCTCTTTTTCAAGAATATCTTAAAAAGTAGATTTACGTCAATCCAGTCCGCCTCTCTTTAAAGTTTAAAAAAATGATTTTCCTTGTTGTTCTTCAAATAATTTCAAATAATTGGATAGGCAAAACTTTATTTAAAAACAAAGTTTTTAAATTTAGAAACAGCACAATCAATTTTTTAACGCAAACAAAATATTTAATATTTTTACTTTGATTTCCCTGAAAGGAAAAACTTGGTCTTCTTCGGAGACTTAGATCTACAAATAAATTTAATCAAGCTTACTAATTAGTGAGTAGTTGATAGCAACTTTTTACAAAGTTAATGGTTTACTTAAAAAAATATTACCAAGTAAAACTTATTTCCTAAATTTTTTTTATGAATGAACTTATAAAAAAATATCGATTTTAGTTTTAATAAATAAACATATTTGTTGTCTTTTTTTTTATAATACTATATACTATATACTATAAATTAATAATAGTATTTTTGTATTTGTTGAAAAAAGTGTAATAATGACTTCAAACTTAGGTATTTCGTAATAAATTTTCATAGGATTTCTTTCCTTGTTCTAAAAAAACAAGTCTGTTATTCTTCAAACAATTGGATAGAGAAAAGCTTATTTAAAAGTTGTGTTTTTAAACTTAGAAAAAAGGAGTAATGTCTGAGTGGCCGAAAGAGCTCGATTGCTAATCGAGTGTATAGCTACCTATACCGAGGGTTCGAATCCCTCTTACTCCGTAAAAAAATTAGAATTTTAAGTTTAATTTATTAGAGTTTTTTTTGTTAAAACAAAGCTCTTATTAAATTAGCACCACATAATTTAAATTAAATTTTATAATTTTAGATTTATATTAGACTATAAAAATTTAAATTTTAATATTTAGATTTACCCAGCTGTTCAGCTGGGTAAAATTTAAAGTTAAGTTTTTACTAAAAAAATATCATTATAAATAATTAAAGAGAAGAACCTAAACCAACATAAGAGCCGTAAAAAAATATACTAAGTAAACCAATTGCCGCAGTACCGACAACTGTACCCACAAGCCATAAAGGGATACGCCCGGTAGTTCCAGTGTTAGACATTAATATTTTTCCTTTTTTTTAAAAATATTCAAGGCTTGATGTTTGTTCTGACAGAACAAACTTGTCAATTTTAATGTTAGATAAAAGCATTAAAATTATGTCACCTTGTGTTTTTTTTTTTGCTAATTTAAACTATCTAATTAGTTTTTCATTTTGGATGTTTCTAACCTGTCTAATTAGAAAGACAAGCTTTTTTTTACAGAAAAAGCCAAAATTCATTAAAACATTCTTCGTTAAAATTAAAATAATTTTTTATTGATAATAGAATGATTATTAAATAAAACTAATAGACACATTATTTGTAATTTTTTTTACTTGTTAAAAAAACAAGTTTTTCTTAAAGGCTTTGTTTTTAAATTTAAAAAGTAATAATAATTTATTTTCTAAGTTTAAAAACTTTTTTAAAAATAAAAACTAGGCTTGGTTTATCAGAGCAAGCAATATTATTACTATAATAATTTAAAAATCATTTTTTATTTCTAATTAAAAATATAGCTGGAAAATAACACAGCTAAAACAAAGATTAATAATAGCCCCCAATATAGACTAGTACGATTTAATTCAACAGATTGTTTATTTGGATTTGGTTTAGCCATATTTATTTCCTATTAAAAATTGTTAATTAACAAAAAATATTTGTTAATTATTAATTAAGCTTGAACTTTTTATTTCTAAGTTTAAAAAACAAAGTTTTTAAACCAAGTTTGTTTTTACAGAACAATCCTTTTTTAGAACAGGTAATTTAACGAAATAGTTCATAAGTTTCTAATTGACTTCTAAGAATACCAGCGTTGTTCTTTCAGAACACGGCTAAAAGGATAAATAAAATTTACTAGCAAAGGCTTCCCAGTTGGTTTGTTCTTTCAGAACAAACTTTGTTTAAAAACATAGTTTTTAAACTTAAAAAGGTAAGCTTTTAAACTTATGAATATATTACAACCAAAATAAGTTTGGTTTATAAATAACCTTTCTTTATCAGGTAAACCATTTTTTATAAAAGTTGTTTACCTGATAAAGTTTTGCAATCCTACCGTTGAATAAATTGCATTGCTGTAATTGAGCCTAGAAAAAAAACAGTTGGTACAGCTAAAGCATGAACGGCTAGCCATCGAACAGTAAAAATAGGGTAAGTATAAGATGATTTTTTTGTAGCCATATTTAATTGTGACCTTGTAAATTAATTTTGTAATTACCAAGTTATAAACTAAATTTATAATTAAGTAATAACAAAAAGTTGACGTCTTATTGTAATTTTCTTAAATTATAAATTTAATTTTGCATTGACCTAATAAGTAAAACTTTCTTTACTATTAACCAAGTGAAAGATGTTTACCCTAATATTGAAAACTTAATTTTTAAGTTAACTTTGTTCTTATAGAATAAGCTTTAGTTTGCTATTTAAAAAAAATTAGACACTAAAATATTAGGTTATTAGGTTATGCACAGGTGAAATGTTTAAACTTAGAAAGTTATTGAATAAAAAAAAGCTTTATTATTTTGAATTTTAGATTAAAATGTTATTCGGCTAATTTTTTCACTTGTTCTAATGCGTTAAAACGATCAGTAATAAGTGGAGCTTCTTGCCGATCTTCAGTAAAATATTCGTTAGGTCGCGGACTACCAAATACGTCATATGCAAGACCAGTACTTACAAAAAGCCAGCCTGCAATAAATAAAGAAGGAATAGTAATACTGTGAATTACCCAATAACGAATACTAGTTAGGATATCAGAAAACGGGCGCTCTCCGGTAGCTCCAGACATTATAAACTCCTTAAATTGTATTTAATTTTTTAACCTATTAATTAAAAATTATTATTTTAATACTAGGTCAGTTTTTTAGTTTTAATTCAGGTTTAATTTTTTTACTATCTAATAGTTTAAAAACCTTGGTTTTAAACAATAGATAGGAGACTTATTCTCTAAGTTTATAAGCTATACTTATAAACCAAGTTTGTTCTTACAGAACAAAGCTTATGCTGAAAGAACAAGTCTGTTGTTTATTAGTTTAAAAACTTTATTTTTAAACTTAAACAATTGGAAAAAACAAGTAAGTTTAATTAGAATTTTGTTTTAAATGCTTTACTTTATTTAAAGCTTTAAACCACGGTTAAAGCTTTGTCTTAGTCTATGTAGGGTCCTAACGTTGTTTTTACTAAGAAAATCTTTAGTTTTTGCTTATTTTTACTTTGGTGATAAGCAAAATGTTTAAATATTAATAAAGTAAAAGCATTTGAATTTCTAATTTTACAAGCAAAGCTTGTAAGGTAAGTTTGTTTTTCCAAAATACTTCTAAATGTTATGTTTAGTTTTAATAGATTTGTTTTTTCTCAAATAAATCTAAATAACATTCAGATTAATAATATTAATTTGTGCTTAGACAAATGTAGTATAACCTTGGATATAATGAGAATCAAGCTTTACAAATAGTGTCCAATTTTTAAGACAATAAAAAAATAAAAACTTAATTTTTTTTAAAAAGTTTTAGCCGATGGTTCCACCGGTTCTATTTAAATAGATTATAATAAATTAAAAAATTGAATTTATCATAAAATCATTTAAATTAATCTTGCCTGTTCAACATATTACATATTAAATGGCAGATTTCATTTATAAGATTTATAATCTTATTTTTATAAAAAAATTTTTTATTTTATTTGAATATTTTCAAAAATTAACTTGGATTATTTAAATAAAAAACTTTTTTCTTAAAAAGTTTAAACAAAGTTTTACTAGGGTGGAAGGATTCGAACCTCCGAATGGCGGTACCAAAAACCGCTGCCTTACCACTTGGCGACACCCTATTCTATTTTAAAATCTTTAAACAAAATTATACCATTATTAATATCTCTTTTGTCAATATTAATTGACATTGTATAAGTTAAAGTTTCATAAATTAATTAAAATTTAAAACTGTCATTGTACTAGAATTTAATTCTTTAAATGTAAATTTATTAGTTAATACATGTAATATATACACATTTTGTTAGTACTTTTAATTATTCTAAAAAACAAGTCTTTTAAAAAAGCTTTACTTTTAAAGATTGAATTTTAAAAATTAATTAGCTTTGCTAAAGGCAAAGCTTATCGGCTAAAGTGACCTAATGGCCTTAGTAAAGTATTAAGTTTAAAAACTATGTTTTTAAACAAAGTTTGTTCTTACAGAACAAACCAAGTTTCCCCTAAATACTTTGACTAAAAATTAAAGTATTTAGGGAATTATTAAAAAAATAAAATAATGCGAATCAGAATAAAAAATCTATATCAAAATTGGATATTTTGTTTTCTAATTTTAAGAGTAAAGTTTTTAAAACAAACTTCTTCTAGAAAAATAAGTAAGTAAACACGAATCGAACAATTTTAAACAAAATTTTCTCTTTCTAACCGGTTAGTTTTTAATACAATTAATTACACAACAAAAGAATTTAAAACTCCTACCGCAAAAACTAAAAAAAACCATAACCCAAGGCCAGAAAAAATACTGCCTTTATTTTGTGTCCAACCATCTGGTGAAGCAAATGCAACTGGAACTCCAACAACTAATAAAAATGAGACCCCAATTAATGCAAAAAGAGTTAATTGAAAAATAAGAGTCATAAATTTTATCTCCAAAATAATTTAAATATAAAAAATTAATTTTAAAAACATTTAATAATTAATTTTAGTAATAAAACACTTTAAAAATATGCTTTTTAAGTGTAAAAATGTCGCATTTATAATTTTATAAGCTTTGCTTATAAAACAAGTTTGTTTTTAGAGAGCAAGCAAGTTTAAACCAAGCTTATTTTTTGTAGAATAAATAATGCTTTGCATTTTTAATGCAAATAGCAAGGTATTTAAAATTTGTTTGTTTTAAAAAACTAAATAAGCAAATGTCAAGCTTTTTTTAACTAATATTACTGAAAACTTAAGCTTTGCGAAGCAAAGCATTCTTAAGGTAACAACTTTATTAATATTACAATTATCAAATTTTGTCTAAGTTTAAAATCTTTAATTTTAAAAAAAATTTTCTTTTTTTAAATGTTTAAAAAAACATCAAACTTGTTTTATTAAACTAAGTAAAGAAATCTTTATAAAACAATAATACACACTAGAAATCTAGTATGCTAATTTCAATTTTAAAGTAGTCAAACTTTATATGGTAAAATAATTTTTTCATAGTAAGGTTTTTCAGCTTCAAATGGGGTATCGCGAAGTAAACCATTTTGAATTTTAGGTATCCAATAAAGTTTTATATAGTTTTAAGAAAGCTTGTTTTAAAAAACAAACTTAGAAAACTTCTTAAACGCTTGGAATAGTTACACTAGTTCATTTATTGTTTATTTTTGAAATAAAAACATCAAATTCTTATAATATTATACACAATTTGTTATATTTATTACTATTAATTTTCAAAAATATAAAGCAGCTAATATTTTAATATTTCAAAAATAAAATAGTTTAAAACTTTCTTTTTTTAATAATTTATGACTTTTTTCAAAAAAAATTTTTGTTCTTCTTAGCCATTGGTCGGGGTATATAAAGAAAGTTAATTAATTTTACTAGCAGCAAATTTGGTAGTTTACGCAAAGAGTGATAAAACAAGCCTGGTTAAAAATAAATTTTAAAATTTTCAAACTATAGAAATTTTGCAAACTTTACAGTGGTTAAAAAATGATTTACATTTTTATAAAAATCTAATTGTTATTAGAAATTTCTATTCCAGTTTAAAATTTTTTATTAACTTTAATTTAAAAAATGCTACCTTTAGTAAAGTATTAGAATAAACATTTTTTATTGCTATAAAAAAATTAATATGTTAAAATCAAATATACGCGGATGTAGCTCAGTTGGTAGAGCTTGAACCTTCCAAGTTCGAGGTCGCGCGTTCGAGTCGCGTCATCCGCTAAATTGAAATTGTTAGCTTGGAGTAAATTAGTATATAAATTTTTACTGCCTGTAAACTAAAAATTTAACTTTTTTACTTATCTTATAATAAAACTATTTTTGTTAAATTATAATTTGTTTAATGAAAATAATTGCTTGCTCTGAAAGAGCAAGCCTTGTATCCTTCGGATACTTGGAATAGTAATCAATTTAATGAATATTAAACTATAAAAATTTGACCTAGACTAATATCTTAAAAAAATGGTATAGTAAGTTATATGGCGGGCGTAGCCAAGTGGTAAGGCAATGGATTGTGACTCCATCACTCGCGGGTTCGAGTCCCGTCGTTCGCCCAAAATGAGGGCTTGATTAGTTTGTGAAAATTTCTCAAAAATTAAGCTAAAGTTTAAAAACTATGTTTTTAAAACAAATTTGTTGTTACAGAACAAACAATGCTTTGATTTTAATTAAAATATTAAATTTTTTATAAGTTTTTAATTCAAGCTTTTTCTTTGTAATAAAAAGTACTTTAAATAAAATTTTTAATCTTAATCTTAATTACTAACTTGGTTAGTATTTTGTTTTAGCTGTGAAAAAATTAATAAACCTTTTTTAGGCCAAGATTTTAAGTAAGTCAGAGATTTTAAATTAAAAAATTCTCTACTTATTTTCTAACTTTCCCCTTTCAGGGGAAGCCTTGGCCTTTGACAGAAGAACTAAGTTAATCAACCTAAGCTTACTAATAACAAAATTGTTAGTTTCAGTAAAGGCTGATAGAACAAAAGTAATGTCTGAAAAATATTTGGATAAAATAAAGTTGATGTTTTTCTTTTCAAAAATGTATTTAGAAAAATAATCAAAGCTTAACAAAAATTGAAGGATTGATTTTTTAAATTAAAAAAGTAGTGAAACTTTTAATTTAAAATAGCATTACTAAAAGTGATAATTAAAAAAAGAAAAGTGCAACTCCAAGTTAATACTTTTAAAGCTGTTTTTGCTTGACCGTAATCTGTAAATATGCGAGTTTCATAAAAAGTTCTCACTAATGCATTTTCCGTTGGTGTTTGTGGCACAATTAATAAAATAACAATTATTGCCAAACCTAATCGAATTATATTTAACATAATAGTATAAAAATTAAATAATTAATTTAGTAATTTTTTGTAAGTTTACTTTGGCTGCTTTATTTTTTAGCGTCTAGAACAACTAGTATTTATTTAACTTAATAAAAAATTTAATGTTTTAGTAAAATAATAAAGCATTTTTAAAATAAATGATTAATATTTCATTTTTTTTTTTGAAATGTTTTTTTCATTCTTTTAAATAAAAATCCTGCTGCTTTTTTTTGTAAAAAGTTAAAAATTGGATCTTGCCATCAAGATAAAAAGTATGATATAATTTTAATTATTAAAAAATGCCGGGATAGCTCAGTTGGTAGAGCAGAGGACTGAAAATCCTCGTGTCACCAGTTCAAGTCTGGTTCCTGGCAGCAAAAAATATATTTTAATTCACATTTATTTTAAGTGATATATATCATATATATACTTTTTATAAATAATCATTTCTTTTAATTCTATACTATATATTGATAAGTAAATGTGTTTAAAATAAAAACTTCTCTAAATTATAGATTTTTCAAAAAATAAATTAAACAATCATTATTTTGCTCTGCTGTTTTACTAAAATTTTTGGATACTAAAACAAAAAAATAAAATAACTAATTTTTTTTTATACCAATTATTCAATTTACAAATTATATCTTATTCTATTAAAATGTAATATTACGCAAAATTTTAATTTTTTATATTGCTTTTTTCTAACATTAAAAACTTAACTTTTAATGCAAGCTTTTTCTTACAACTCAAGCCAAATGTTTTTTGAAGACAAAATTTGTTTTATCAGATGCCTATTCTTAAACTTTTTTTTGTTTTGTTCTAAAAAACAAATAAAACAATTAAAAATTGCTTATTATTCCAAGTATCCGAAAGATACAAGGCTTGCTCTGAAAGAACAAGCAACTTTTAATATTAAACGGGGTGATTATTAGCTTAGACAAAGCTTTCTAAATTTAGAAAGTTAATTTTTAACTCAAGTTTCCCTTTTTTAGGATAATACGACCTAGACTCAGAATGAATTATTGTTCACGACAATGTAAAGTAAGCAAATTTAGTTTGTTAGCCTGCTTTTTTTAGAATAAAGTTTAAAGTTTATTGTTTAGTTTGTCAAAATAATAAACTTTGTTAGTTTCTAAGTTTAAAAACTATGTTTTTAAACCAAGTTTGTTTTTACAGAACAAACATTACGCTAAAGTGAAATTTTTCAACTTACGAGAAAAAATATTTGAATAAATTCAATTTATTTAAAATGGTAAAAAATAAGATTAATAAATTGTGTTTGTTTATTTTAAGTGTTCTTAAAATAAACAATTTTATTTTATAAAAAACTTTATTTATGAAAAAAAAAAATAATAGTAATAAACTAATTAATTTGGTTAATAAAACGCACGAAATTATTACTAAACAAAACTTGATAAAACCTAGAGAATTTATTCTAGTGACTATGTCAGGAGGACAGGATTCTATTTGCTTATTTTTTATTTTATTACAATTAAAAAGACAATGGAAATGGAATTTTGGAGTTTTATATTGCAATCATTTTTGGCAAATAAATGCATTTTATACTAGCTCAATAATTTTAAATTTAAGTTTTTTATTTTTAATTCCTACTTATTTAAGTTTACCATCAGAGAATATTTTTAGTGAACAAAAATCTAGAAATTGGCGATATTATCAATTTAAACGATTAAGCTTTTTTTATAAATATGGAATTATTACGACTGCTCATACAGCAACCGACCGAATTGAAACAACTTTTTTTCAACTTATTCGAGGAACTGGTACACGAGGGCTATCATTATTAAATTGGAGAAAATCCATAGCAAGTTTTTCTTACACAAAACCAGAATTACATTTTGAAAAAAAAATATTTGTACTTTATTTTTGTACCATATTACTTTATAAATTTCAGACCCATTTTCAAACATTTTCTTCTACCCGAAGTGTTCAAAAAACACCAAGCTTGTTTTATCAAAACAATCAAAGTTGGGTTATTTTACATGAAACTACAGCATTATTAAATGCTTTATCTAACCGAAAAGTTTCAAGTTTTTCATTACCAGAAAAATCTTTAGAACTTAGGTTTTCTCTTACATTGCAAAATTCAAGCTCTCACCTAAATTATGTTTGGAAAAAAACAAAGCATCATCTACTCTCCAGTAATATTATATGGATCTATGATAAATTTCTATCTTTAACAGCTGAAAATCTGCAAATATTAAAAAATAGTAGAGGGGGCCGGAGTTCACAAAATTTGTTTTTCCAAAACAAGCAAAATAAAGACTCATTTTTGAAAAAGAAGTTTTTATCTAAAAAAAATTTAAAACTAAAATCTAGGGCAATTACAACAAATTTATTTAATCGTTATAATTATAAAAAAATTGAAACCTTGTTAAGCTTTAAGATTAGGGCTCAAATAGTACTACATTTTTTTTTATTTAAATTATGTTTTTCGGTTTTGCTTAAGCTTCCTAAAAAAATTTCTTCAAATTTTCATTTATCTTTTTTTAAAACTTTAATTTATTTTAAAGTTTTGAATACAGTGTCTCTTAATTTTTGGCCTAAACAAACCCTAAAATATTTGAATTTATTTAATTCAGCAAATTATACCCGACTTACTTATTTACCTTTAAAAAAAAGTTTTAATTTACAAAGTAATAAATCTCGAACTCTTATTCTTTTTTTTAAGGATTGTTCTGAAAGAACAAACTTTGTCTCCGAAGGAGACTTAGATTCCCACCTTTTGGTGGAAAATCAAAAAGCTGTTTTTTTAACCTCAAAACCTTCTAAAATACTGATTAAATTTATGACAGTGTCATATTGGAGCACATTTAAAAACAGGTTTTCAAGAAAAAATATTTTACATCTTGCTTGTTCTCATAAAACAAGTCGGTTTTCCGGAAAAAACTTAGATATGCGATATGCTTTTGTAGATAAGTTGATTATTAACAAAAAAAAGAAAATTTCAAATTCTTGTTTTAAAAATAAATTAATTTTCGGCTTGAAAAATTTTTCGTATTTTCAAAAAAATATATTTTTAATCACTAATTATCGTACTTTATCAAATACTCAAAAAATCAAAATTATAAATATAATACTTAAAACTAGTTTTAAAACAGTTAATGACGTGATATTAGAAGCTTTTACTTGGAATTTACAAATTTATAATAAACAAAATTTAATTACTAATTTACCCACAAATAATAACTTTGCACTTTTGTTGAGAACAGAGAAAGCGTTTTATTCTGCTTTAAATATTTTTTTATATGCTTTACTCCAAGTATTCGAAGAACACAAGGTTTATTCTATGAGAACAAGGAAAGCTTGGACTAAACAATTTTTTGTGAAGATTGTTAAGTTGGCTTTTTCAATAAATTTTACTACGGCAACCTCAAGTGTTCGAACAACCCAAGGATTATTGGATCAAAGTAAACAAAATTTTATAAAAAAAAGAAAACTTTATGCTTTGCTTAGTATGGGTAAAAGAGTTGACAAATCATTTCAAGAGTTAATTTTTCAAGCTTTTGATAATAAAGTCAAGTTTGCTTGTTCTAATAGAACAAGCCTGGTGTTCGTTGAACATTTAGAAATGAAATATTCGATTTTTTTTAGTGTTTTATATAACTTTAGCCTGCACCAACCTTATTTTAGCACAGTGATAAAAAAGTCTTCTGCCAACGCATTCCCTTTTTTCTTAAAAAAAAATCTTTATCAAAAAAATCCGTTTAAACAAGTGAATAAAATTCACTCAGCTAATACGGCAATTCTTAATTCAAACTTATATTTTTTTAGAAATGCTTTCTATGAAAAGTTTAATCCCCTAAAAAAAAGTAAAGTTCAACTTAATTCTTCTTTTTTTGTTCTAAACAAAAAATGGGAGTTAAATCTTTACCAAAACAAAAATCACACTTTAAATAATAAACGAAGATTTTTACTTCAAACTTGTAGTTTAAACTTAGTTTCAAACTGCGATGCAAATTACGCTTTGACTTATAATACTTTTTCCCTTGTTTTAGCCCAACAGAAATGTAAATTGATGATAAACTCACAATTAACAAGTAAGTCAAGTAATTTTGATATTTCAAAAAATATTTTAGTAAGTTTAAATAAACTAAATGACAAAAATGTTTTTCTTATTCGCCCGCTTTTATTTGTAAACAGATTTGATTTAAGAAAATTATGCAGTTTTTGGCAACTCCCAGTTTATCCAGATAAAACAAATGAAAATTTAAATTATTATCGAAATCGAATTCGAAAACAATTACTTCCTTTATTACGATTTTTTTTTAATCCTCAAATTGATAAAATTTTTTTACAATTTTCGGAATTAGCAAATAGTGAAGAAATTTATTTGAATTTGGTAGCGACTCGTTTAAACTACGAATTTCAAATTAAAAAAGATCCAATTCTTTTAAATTTGCAAATATTTAAAAAATATCAGATTTGTTATGAAAGAACAACTCAATTTAAATTAAAAAAAAATCGTTCTCTAAATAGAATTCATAAGACACCAAGCTTGTTTTTTCAAAACAAGAAGTTTGTTAAACATCAAACTTGTGATTCCAAAAGTAAGACCCCTGAATTTGAGGTTTTACTCAAGTCTATGACTCGAGTTTCAAATTCTAATCAATTTTTTATTCAAGAAAAAAATAGTGACTTTTATAGAAAACAACTTAATCTTTCATTTTTTAAATTTTTACCAATAGCTATTCGAAGAAGAATACTTAAACAATTTTTAAATGATTATTTTCCTCAAAAAATGAAATTTTTACATATTGAAATTCTACTCCAGCAAATTTCTAAAATACAAAGTAATCAATTTCATTTTTACAGAAAATTATTTTCTACACATCATTTAACATGTAAAAAAAATGTACAAATTTATAAAAAATTAAATTTTAAACCATTACTTATTTCTGTTTTAAATAAAGCTAAAAAACAGTCTTTAAACCAAAATTATTGGCCTCGTCCCTCACTTTTTTGCCCGTTACCAAAAAATAGTTTTTCTAAAGTAAAAAAAACAAAAATAAACTTTTCTAAGTTTTATTTTAAAAAATTTATTTACGAAAAATTAAAACCCAATTACAAACATCAAAAATTTTTTTCTAGTTCACATAATTTTGAACAATTTCAATTATTTTTTTTTCCAAGAATCGGGGTATTTTTGATTTTATCTAGTCGATTAGTAGCGATGCCTAATTTAAAAAAATGAAACTGACGTAAACTTCAAGTTGATATTTGCCTTATGTTGTTTAACGATTTTTTTTGTCCAACGGCGACTTTTCTAATAAACAAATTGTATAGTTTAACTGAAGATGTAAATTGTAAAGAATTACGTTTCGATTTGGCTAAGCAAAGTCGTTTTAATGTTAAAGACTGGTTTATGTATTGTACTAAAAAATTACCAGATAAATTAACGCAGAATTTGTTAAAAAACTACTGTAATTTGTCAAGTTTGTGCCCTTTGTATTCCGGTCATTTTGAAAGTACTGAACGTTGTTTAGATGTTTGTTTGTGTTTTAAAAGTGGTAATTTGTCTTTAGCCTCTCAAAGTCTAAATTTTTTGCCTAATTTTGACTTACCTTTAATTCCTGGGTTTTCAGCCCTTACTAGTGAATTTCTTTTAATTAAAAAAAGCGACAAATAAATTATTAAAAGTAAATCACTTTATGAAGGCTTTATTTTTACATTCCAAAATTCATTTTTGGCCTGACAAAATCTACATTTGTAGACTAATTCCTAATTCTCTCTATACGTATGAATGTTATAAAGCTTTATCAGAAATTTATTCATTCTAAGTTTAGAAGATGATGCTTCTAAACCAAGTTAGGGAAAACCTTCGGAGATCAAGTTTGTTCTTACAGAATAAACCTTCTACAATCTTTTCCAACGGAAGTTAAAAATTATTAATCCAACCAAAAGCATTTAATCTGATTAAATTATATGCAAAATTATGCGAAATATAATTTGAATTATCTTCTTTTAATAATTATAGACTCTAATTTAATAGAATTGAAGGATGGTATTTACAGATTTTCAAATGGTGAATGTACACCGCATTGCGAATAGACTTGTTCTTTTTGTATTAGCTGTGCTAGTTTTTGGCCTAATGTTAGTTTTACTAGCTTGCCCTGGCCCGAGACTGGTCTTTCTATAATAAAGCGTTTAATTCCACACAATCCTGATATAAATTAAAATTAAAATAAATTTATAAAAAAACTAGGTAATTATTGGGTTACCCGGGATTCGAACCCGGAACTAATCGGTTAAAAGCCGAATACTCTACCATTGAGTTAGCAACCCATGTTTAAGAATAATATTAATTAGATTTATAGTTTTTTGCAACTAAAAATTAATTTTTTCTCTAGTTTAAACCTAAAAATTTAATTTAAATAAAAAATTTAACTTTTTAAGTTAAATTTATTTTGATAGTTTTTAGCTAAACTTAGTTAGTTAACAAGCTTTGATTTTACTAAAGCTTGTTAACTACTTTAGTTTTGAGCGTTTTGAAGTTTTAAAAGAAACGATTTTTATTTTAACAGTTTAAAGTCTAAGTTTATAAGTTATGCTTATAAACAAAGTTTTCCCTATCTAATTGTTCTTTGAACAATTATTTTTATTTTTTAAATAAAAAATAAGAACAATAAGGGAAATCCTTGTATGCCAAAATTTTTACTAGTTCTGAGTTATTTGTAAAGAGCAATTCCAAGACGAAGAGCAAGAATACCAGTTATTAACGCAGTAAAAAGAGCAATAAAAATTTGATTATCGGAAAGCATCATAGATCTGAATTTATCCTTATTTTTTTAAAATTTTTAAATTTATTTTAGTTTATAGTAAAAAACATTTATTAAAGATTTTACCGTTATTAAAGTCTATGATAAAAAATTCTTTTTGGTTTAACAATTTAAATTGTCAAAGTAAAGCTTGGCTTTCTTTTAAGAAAGCCTAGTTTTTTTTAAAAAGTTAAAAAGTGTTTATCCATTTGTTCTATTTGTTCTAATAGAATAAGCCTGGTTTAAAAACTTCGTTTTGAAACTTGAAAAATTTGGAAACAGCAAAAATGTTATACTTAAAAAAGTAAATTAAAGATTAAAGATTTCCACCACGACTTGCAAGTAAAATAATAACAATTGGACCTGCTGCTACAATAAAAAGAAGTGATGCTAATTGGAAAAAAATTTCTAAATTCATTTTATACCTCGGTTAAATAACACAATATTTATATTTAGATTTAGAAAAATTTATTTTTATGAAAACGCATACAAATAAATTTTTAAGAAACAATACTTATTAAAGCTTATTAAAAATAGAGTTTGAATAAAAAAGATTTTTTAGAAATGACTGGCAGTTTAATTTGAGTATCTCTAATTGTTAAAATTTAATATTAAATTAATTAAATTTGGACAAGTCAAAACTCTGAGCTTTAGTATGCTTATACTGAACTTGATTTTTTAATTTTTAAAACGTGTTAATCAACTGAAATTTGCTAACCTATTTTTTTACGTTTTAAAGCAATTGTATATTACTTGTTCTATTAGAACAAGTCTTGTGTTCTTTAAACACGTAAAGAATATTTAGGTTTTCAATTTTAAAATCAAAGCTTTTAAAGCAAGCTTGCTTTATAAGAAAAAGCAAATTAAGTTTTTTATTTTTAAAAATAAGTGATGTTTACAAAGCTTTTTAAGTTTAAAATTTCGTTTTAAACAAAATTTGTTCTTCCAGAACAAGCCTTAAAAATTCTACACTACTTTACTTATAAAAAATGAAAATTTCTACAACTTTTGCTAGGAACAAAATAAAAACAAGTAAAAAGCTTATAAATTTAAGACTGTGAACAATTATTTCATATCGCCTATCAAGTTTATTACATAGCAAAGATTTTTGCAGACTAAAGTAAAATTACAAGTTTAAAAATAAAGTTTTAAACGAGGCTTATTCTATCAGAACAAGCAAAAAAAAAGTTTTCTTTTTTTGTCAGAATAATCCTTATGGTTTTCGAATATTTTAAAACTAAAATACAGTTTTATCTAAAACTTACTGATGCTTGCCAAACAAACGCTAATAAGATAAAAAGAACTGGAATAATAGGTAAAACATCCACGATTGGATCAAAAGGTGCATAAGCTTCAGGTAATTTTGCAACTAAAAAAGTCATAGTTAATACAAATCTCCTTGGAAATAGTTTTTAAACGGTAATTGGTATACGAACAAAGTTCGTCAACCTTACTAACAATCTGGTTGTTAGTTTAGGCTAGTCGTCTTTTTGAGATTTAAAATAGAATACAAATCAATAGTTTGTAAAGTTTGACACTAAATATTATAAATCATTTGAACTGTTTAGCTTTTAGTTTTAACTAAACTTAAGACATTTTTTATTATACCAAAATTTAAATATTTAAATTTTATTAAAAACTCAAATTTATAAAGTAATTAAGCTAATTAAACATAATTAAAGAATAAATTTTGTTAAATTAGCTTTAATTAAATAAAATTAATTCTGATTTTATTTTAACAAATAATTTAAATTTAAATCTATAAGTTTTTTAAATTGAGTTTAAGTTTAAAAAGAAAGTTTTTAAACAAAATTTGATTTTAAAGAACAAATATAAATGATACATTGAATTACTTTGAATTAAATAATATTTATATTTGTTTTTGTAATATAAAAACAAATAAATATATTAATCATATTTTAAATATAATGTTTTTATTTGGAAACATAAATATTAAGGTATATGCATAAAAAAAACTTTTTAGTAATTTTTAGATCTAATTTATTTGATTAATAATTTTAACAATTTTATTTTATTATTGATATAAATAAATTTTTTACAAGTATATCCAAAAAAATCCATGGTAAAGAAGCTAAACTTGCTAATCAAGGTGAGGGTTTCAGATCTAAATTTAAAAACATTGTTTTTAAAAAAAGTTTGTCAAGTTTAAAAGCTTTGTTATTAGTTTTTAAACAAGACAGAACAATTCTCGATTACATTTTTGTGCAGCAGTTTTTAAATCAAATTTTATTTGTTTTTTTACTTATTTAATATTAGTCAGAAAGTCTGATAATAACTAAATTTAAAATATTAAAAAATAGCTTTTAATATACTATTTTGGAGAATTTATTATGAAATTAGCATATTGGATGTATGCGGGTCCGGCACATATTGGTACTCTTCGAGTAGCAAGTTCATTTAAAAATGTGCATGCAATTATGCATGCTCCGCTTGGTGATGATTATTTTAATGTAATGCGTTCCATGTTAGAACGAGAAAGAGATTTTACTCCAGTAACTGCAAGCATTGTAGATCGTCATGTTTTAGCTCGAGGGTCACAAGAAAAAGTAGTTGAAAATATTACTAGAAAAGATAAAGAAGAGCGACCAGATTTAATTGTTTTAACGCCTACTTGCACTTCAAGTATTTTACAAGAAGATTTGCAAAATTTTGTAAATCGTGCCGCAGTAGATTCTCAATCAGATGTTATTTTAGCTGATGTAAATCATTATCGTGTAAATGAACTGCAAGCTGCAGATCGGACATTAGAACAAGTAGTTAGATTTTATATTGAAAAAGCACAAAAAACAAATGTTTTAGATTTAAAAAAAACAGCTAAACCTTCTGCTAATATTATTGGAATTTTTACACTAGGGTTTCATAATCAACACGATTCTCGAGAATTAAAACGTCTTTTAAACGATTTAGGTATTGAAGTTAATGAAGTAATTCCAGAAGGTGGAGCAGTTACTAATTTACCTAATTTAACTAAAGCATGGTTTAATTTAATTCCATATCGTGAAGTTGGTTTAATGACAGCAAATTATCTTGAAAAAGAATTTCAAATGCCTTATATTACTACAACTCCAATGGGCATTGTTGATATCGCAGAATTTATTCATGAAATTGCCAAGATTTTAAAACAAAATAATTATTTAAAAAATTTTGATGACTACATTGAACAACAAACAAAGTTTGTTTCACAAGCAGCTTGGTTTTCGCGATCTATTGATTGTCAAAATTTAACTGGAAAAAAAGCAGTTGTATTTGGTGATTCAACTCATGCAGCGTCTATGACAAAAATTTTAGCTCGAGAAATGGGAATTAGGGTTTCTTGTGCAGGTACTTATTGTAAACATGATGCAGATTGGTTTAGGGAGCAAGTTCAAGGGTTTTGTGATGAAGTTTTAATTACTGATGATCATACTCAAGTTGGTGATATGATTGCACGAATTGAACCCTCAGCAATTTTTGGAACACAAATGGAAAGGCATATTGGAAAACGTTTAGATATTCCCTGTGGAGTAATTTCTGCTCCTGTCCATATTCAAAATTTTCCATTAGGTTATCGCCCTTTTTTAGGGTATGAAGGAACTAATCAAATAGCTGATTTAGTTTATAATTCTTTTACTTTAGGTATGGAAGATCATTTATTAGAAATTTTTGGAGGTCATGACACAAAAGAAGTTATAACAAAATCTCTTTCAACAGATTCTACTTTAAATTGGGCTCCAGATGGATTAGCTGAACTAAACAAAATTCCAGGTTTTGTTCGAGGAAAAATTAAACGAAATACAGAAAAATTTGCGCGAGAAAAAAATATTAATGAAATTACTATGGAAGTTATGTATGCAGCAAAAGAAGCTGTAGGAGCATAATTATATGGTTTGTTTCCCCTCCTTGTTCTGAAAGAACAAGTCTGATTTCCAAAGGAGATTTGCGAAGGGGGAACTTGGTTTAAAACGAAGTTTTAAACTTAGAAATAGTTAGTTGACTTAAATGATTGTTCTGTCTTGTTTAAAAGCTTTGTTATTAGTTTTTAAACTTAGAAAAAATAAAAAAAAGCGATATTTTTTAAAGCAAAAAAATAAAACTGGCAACAAAAATTATTCATAGCTTGTAACCACTAACGCACTTTTTTTTATGGAAAACTTTAGAATTAAGACAATACTTTTAAAGTATTCATTATCTCAATTTAAAAATGAAGCTTGTTTAAATCAAGTTTGTTCTTACAGAACAATCTTAGTAACAAGCTTCGCAAAGCCTAAAATTTAAATATTTTAGGTTTAGTTACTTTGTATAGTTTATTCAAGTTAGTTTTAGTTTTTGCTAAATTTTAAGCTAGTTTTTTTTAGAATAATAACGCAACTAATTATATTAGTTTAAATAAATTTGGTATTTTAAATTTATAAAAAACAATAAATAAAAAGAATAAACCTGTTTTAATTTTAAAAGCAAAGTTTATATAATATTTGTTTTAGGAGAAATTCGATGACAATTAGTCCACCAGAACGAGAAGCAAAAAAGGTGAAAATTGTAGTCGATCGAAATCCAGTTGAAACTAGTTTTGAAAAATGGGCTAAGCCAGGGCATTTTTCAAGAACCTTATCTAAAGGTCCAACTACTACAACTTGGATTTGGAATCTACATGCCGATGCACATGATTTTGATAGTCACACTAGCGATTTAGAAGAGATCTCTAGAAAAGTATTTAGTGCTCATTTTGGGCAACTAGGTATTATTTTAATTTGGCTTAGTGGAATGTATTTTCATGGAGCACGTTTTTCAAATTATGAAGCCTGGTTAACTGATCCTACTCACATTAAACCAAGTGCTCAAGTTGTTTGGCCAATTGTAGGACAAGAAATTTTAAATGGTGACGTTGGAGGAGGTTTTCAAGGAATTCAAATTACTTCTGGTTTTTTCCAACTTTGGCGTGCTAGTGGTATAACTAGTGAATTACAACTTTATAGTACTGCCATTGGTGGTTTGGTATTAGCCTCAGCGATGTTTTTTGCTGGTTGGTTTCATTATCATAAAGCTGCCCCAAAACTAGAATGGTTCCAAAATGTTGAATCTATGCTAAATCACCATCTTGCAGGTTTACTTGGTTTAGGTAGTTTAGCTTGGGCAGGTCATCAAATCCATATTTCATTACCAATTAATAAATTACTGGATGCTGGTGTTGATCCAAAAGAAATTCCATTACCTCATGAATTTATATTAAATCGCGATTTAATAGCTCAATTATACCCAAGCTTTTCAAAAGGTCTTGCTCCTTTCTTTACAATTAACTGGGCTGAATATAGTGATTTTTTAACTTTTAAAGGTGGTTTAAACCCAGTTACTGGTGGTTTATGGTTAACTGATACTGCTCATCATCATTTAGCAATTGCTGTTTTATTTTTAGTTGCAGGTCACATGTATCGTACTAATTGGGCTATTGGACACAGCATTAAAGAAATTTTAGAAGCTCATAAAGGTCCATTTACTGGTGAAGGTCATAAAGGTCTTTATGAAATTTTAACAACTTCTTGGCATGCTCAATTAGCTATTAATTTAGCTTTATTTGGGTCGTTGTCAATTATTGTGGCTCACCATATGTACGCTATGCCACCTTATCCTTATTTAGCAACTGATTATGCAACTCAATTATCTATCTTTACACATCACATGTGGATTGGAGGTTTTTGTATTGTTGGAGCTGGAGCTCATGCTGCTATTTTTATGGTTCGAGATTATGATCCAACTAATAATTACAATAATTTATTAGATCGTGTAATTCGACACCGAGATGCTATTATTTCACATTTAAATTGGGTTTGTATTTTCTTAGGCTTCCATAGCTTTGGCTTATATATCCATAATGACACAATGAGTGCATTAGGTCGACCACAAGATATGTTTTCAGATACAGCAATTCAACTTCAACCAGTTTTTGCTCAATGGATTCAAAATACACATTTTTTAGCACCAGAATTAACAGCACCAAATGCATTAGCTGCAACAAGTTTAACGTGGGGTGGAGATGTAGTTGCTGTTGGCGGAAAAGTAGCACTTATGCCTATTTCTTTAGGAACAGCAGATTTTTTAGTGCATCATATTCATGCTTTTACTATTCATGTAACAGTTTTAATCTTATTAAAAGGTGTACTTTATGCTCGTAGTTCGCGTTTAATTCCGGATAAAGCTAATTTAGGTTTCCGTTTTCCATGTGATGGCCCAGGACGAGGTGGAACATGTCAAGTATCTGCTTGGGATCATGTTTTCTTAGGTCTTTTCTGGATGTATAATGCATTATCTATTGTAATTTTTCATTTTAGTTGGAAAATGCAATCTGATGTTTGGGGAACTGTAAATGCATCTAGTGTTTCTCATATTACAGGTGGAAATTTTGCACAAAGTGCAAATACTATTAATGGGTGGTTACGCGATTTCTTATGGGCACAATCTTCCCAAGTTATTCAATCGTATGGCTCAGCTTTATCAGCCTATGGTTTAATGTTTTTAGGCGCACATTTCGTTTGGGCTTTTAGTCTTATGTTCTTATTTAGCGGACGTGGTTATTGGCAAGAACTTATTGAATCTATTATTTGGGCTCATAATAAATTAAAAGTAGCACCTGCAATTCAACCAAGAGCTTTAAGTATTACACAAGGCCGAGCAGTTGGTGTAGCTCATTATTTATTAGGCGGTATTGCAACGACATGGTCTTTCTTCCTAGCAAGGATTATTGCTGTTGGTTAATTTCTAAAGTATTTTTTTTATAGCTAAGTTGCTGTCTAAACAATATCAAAAAATGTTGTGATGACCTAAGCTTACAAACTAAATTTTTAAAAAAAATTATTCTTAAAGAATAAAGAAGTAAAACATCAATTTTTTTTCTAAATGCTTTATTTGTTAAGTAAAGCATAACTTATTTAAAATTTAAAACAGAATAACGCTTGCTCCCCTTGGTCATTACCAGGGGTAAAGACTGAGAGAAAGTTAAAGTTGTTTTTTTTAAGAAACGGAGGATTTCTAAAAGACTATGGCAACAAAGTTTCCAAAATTTAGCCAAGGTTTGGCGCAAGATCCTACTACTCGGCGAATTTGGTATGGAATCGCAACTGCGCATGATTTTGAAAGTCATGACGGTATAACTGAAGAAAATCTTTACCAAAAAATCTTCGCATCTCATTTTGGACAATTAGCAATTATATTTTTATGGACTGCTGGGAATCTATTTCATGTTGCTTGGCAAGGTAACTTTGAACAATGGGGTCAAGATCCTTTACATGTTCGTCCAATTGCACATGCAATTTGGGATCCTCATTTTGGACAACCCGCTGTTGAAGCATTTACACGTGGAGGTGCGTCTGGTCCGGTTAATATTTCAACTTCTGGGGTTTATCAATGGTGGTATACAATTGGCTTACGCAGTAACCAAGATTTATACAATGGATCAATTTTTTTAATTTTAGGCGCTGCTGCTTTTTTATTCGCAGGATGGCTTCATTTACAACCACAGTTTCAACCTTCTCTTTCATGGTTTAAAAACGCAGAAGCTAGGCTGAATCACCATTTATCTGGTTTATTTGGTATAAGTTCATTAGCTTGGACAGGACATTTAGTTCATGTAGCAATTCCCGAATCTCGTGGACAACATATTCGTTGGGATAATTTTTTAACCACTTTACCACACCCAGAAGGATTAGGGCCTTTTTTCAGTGGAAATTGGGCTGCTTATGCTCAAAATCCCGATACTTCTAATCATATTTTTAACACTACTGAAGGTTCAGGAACTGCTATTTTAACCTTTTTAGGTGGATTTCATCCTCAAACGCAAAGTTTATGGTTAACTGATATGGCTCATCACCATTTAGCAATTGCAGTAATTTTTATTCTTGCTGGGCATATGTATCGAACCAATTTCGGTATTGGGCATAGTATGAGAGAAATTCTGGATGCTCATACTCCGCCAGCGGGAGGTCTAGGTGCTGGTCATAAAGGGCTATTTGATACTGTTAATAACTCTTTACATTTTCAATTAGGCTTAGCTCTTGCTGCATTAGGAACAGTTACTTCACTAGTTGCTCAACATCAATACGCATTACCACCATACGCTTTTTTAGCTCAAGATTTTACAGCTCAAGCATCACTTTATACTCATCATCAGTATATTGCTGGCTTTATTCTTTGTGGAGCATTTGCGCACGGAGCAATTTTCTTTATTCGAGACTATGATCCTGAACAAAATAAAGGAAATGTTTTAGCCCGAATTTTAGATCATAAAGAGGCTATTATTTCTCATTTAAGTTGGGTAAGTCTTTTTTTAGGATTTCATACTCTTGGACTTTATGTACATAATGATGTAGTTCAAGCTTTTGGAACTCCTGAAAAACAGATTTTAATTGAGCCAGTATTTGCGCAATGGATTCAAGCTGCTCATGGAAAAACTCTTTACGGATTTGATTTATTACTGTCTTCGTCTGCTAGTCCTGCTTTTACTGCAAGTCAAAGTTTATGGTTACCTGGTTGGTTAGATGCAATTAATAACAATACTAATTCTTTATTTTTAACTATTGGGCCTGGTGATTTTCTTGTTCATCATGCAATCGCTCTTGGACTTCATACTACAACGCTGATTTTAGTTAAAGGTGCTTTAGATGCACGTGGATCTAAATTAATGCCAGATAAAAAAGACTTTGGTTATAGTTTTCCTTGTGATGGCCCAGGACGTGGGGGTACTTGTGATATTTCTGCTTGGGATGCTTTTTATCTTGCTGTTTTCTGGATGCTAAATACTATTGGTTGGGTTACATTTTATTGGCATTGGAAACATTTAGGAATTTGGCAAGGAAATGTAAATCAATTTAATGAATCGTCTACTTATTTAATGGGTTGGCTTAGAGATTATTTATGGTTAAATTCTTCACAATTAATTAATGGTTATAATCCGTTTGGGATGAATAGTTTATCCGTGTGGGCTTGGATGTTTCTTTTTGGACACCTAATTTATGCTACTGGATTTATGTTTTTAATTTCTTGGAGAGGTTATTGGCAAGAACTTATTGAAACTCTTGCCTGGGCTCATGAAAGAACTCCTCTTGCAAATTTAGTTCGTTGGAGAGATAAACCTGTTGCACTTTCAATTGTTCAAGCAAGATTAGTTGGCTTAGCTCATTTCTCAGCTGGGTACATATTAACCTATGCTGCATTTTTAATTGCTTCAACTTCTGGTAAATTTGGATAATTTTAAAGAACTGGTAAGCAAACAAAGTTTGATAATCTTGTTTTACTCTTTGCTTTGTTAGCAAAGCTAGAGCAAGGTTACCAATCTTTAATTATTTACTAACTATGTTTTTAAACAAAGTTTGTTCTTACAGAACAAACCCTCAACTAATAACAAAATTATTAGTAAGGTTTAGGCTTGTTTTATCAAAACAAGCCTAAACTTGGTTTGTATAAGGTATAAGGGCTCTGGGTTTTTTATTTGTAAATAATCAAGCTTTCTATAGTCTCACCCTAAAAAGTTAATAGCCAACTTTCTAAAATTAGTTAAAAACTAAGTTCAGTTTTTCAACTTTAAAATTTTTTAACTTAAAATAGAAAATTTGTTTTTTTAAAGCAAATATCTACTATTTTATAGTATTTGTTTTGCCTTGTTAATTTTATTATTATTAACAAATAAAAATGCATATTAAAGCATAACAAAAATTTAATTATTTGATATTATCAATCTCTAAGTTTAAAAACTATGTTTTTAAACCAAGTTTGTTCTTACAGAACAAACATCTAATATAAGAAATATAAGATAAAGCTAATATCTTAATTTAAAAAATTTTAAAATTAAAAGAAATTGTCATTTTTATATTTATTTTTTTTATAGAATATTATTTTTTTAAATAGTCAAAATTGTGTAATAAAAAATCTCTTGATTATTAATAATAGAGTTTGTATGATATTAATTTGCTGTAAGATAAGCTTAAAAATATATTTTTTAATTTAATACTTAATGTTATATTTTAAAAAATAGAAAACTTAATAAAAAAAAAAAGCTTACTAAAAAAAACTGATTTAAAAAAACATTAAATTGAAAAACTCAAATTAAAAGTTTTTAAAATTTAAACTAACCTTTACTAACATTTATTAATATTTATTAATTAAATTTATGGCTAAAAAAAGTATGATTGAACGTGAAAAAAAAAGACAACAATTAGTAATGAAATATTCAAAAAAACGGTTAGAATTAAAAGTACAAATGAAGAAAGCTTCTTTTTTAGAAGAAAAATTAGAGATTCAAAGAAAATTACAAAATCTTCCTCGAAATAGTAATCCAGTTCGTCTTCATAACCGATGTTTAATTACAGGAAGACCAAAAGGTTTTTTTCGAGACTTTGGTTTATCAAGACATGTATTACGTGAAATGGCACATGAAGGATTTTTACCAGGTCTTACCAAATCAAGTTGGTAATTTATTTAATCGTCTTTAGGATTTCTCTCTAAGTCTCCGAAGGAGACCAAGTTTGTTCTTATTTTTTATTTAAAAAATAAAAAAAACAAGTCTGTAAAACTTTTAAGATTAAATCTTAAAGTGGAAATTTTCGAACAAAATTTTTTTAAACTAATAACAAACTCGTTTAGTACTAAAATTTTTCAAAGCTGTTTTTTTTTTAGGATTTGGTTTATATACGGTATTAAAAAAATTATTTTAGAAAAAAATGTGGTATATAAAACTAAGCCTTTTACAAAGGCTTATTCACCTTGTTAAAACTACGTAAAACAAACTTATGTGATTTAAGTTAAATTTTTTTACTTATAAGTTCTCTTATAATAAGAGAGTTTTATATGCAAAATATTTAGATTTACTAATACTAAATATTAGGAATATTTAAGGTTTTTACTTTAATCTTATTTAGTTTTTTCTATTAATAATACCCCCAGGGGAAGTCGAATCCCCGTTTCCTCCGTGAAAGGGAGATGTCCTAGGCCACTAGACGATGGGGGCATGTCACTATATTGTTATAATAATTTATTTTTCTAGATCTGTCAACAATAAAGATAAAAGAGTACAAATAAACAAAACATAGTTTTTTTTATTTGGCCAATACAATTCTTTAGAAAAAGCGAATATTATAACATAATAAACTATTTTTTAATTTTTCACAAAAAATTTGGAAGTTAGTGAACAGTCTTCGATAACAAAAGAGTATATAACCAAAGAAACAAAGCTGGTTAATTTAAAATAAATTACGTTACTTTTTTTAAAGTAAAAAAATTAAATTGAGACACTAAAATAAAACATTTGTTTTCCTTATTTCCCTTGGTTATTACCAAGGGGAAGAACTAAGTCTAATTTAATTTTGAAACTTAAAAAAATGCGTATTAATTTAAATAATAAACTACTTCGCGGGAGCAGGATTCGAACCTGCGACCTCAAGATTATGAGCCTTGCGAGCTACCAGGCTGCTCTATCCCGCAGTTTTTTAATTATAAGTTTAACAAAATAAAAAAAGTTATACAAGTTAATTTATTATTACTTTAAATAAAATATCAGAAAATTTACGTATTACTTTCATTTTTAAGGAAACTTTTTCCAAGTAAACAATTAAAGGTTGTTTATCAGGCTTGTTTTATCAAAATAAGCAGTTAAAGGTATATCGAATTTTAAAAGTGGGATTTTAACTTAGTTTGTTTTTGATAACCAAATTAACAAACTTTATTTAAATATCTACTTAAAACCCTATTTTTAAAGTTACAAAAATATTAACTAATAAAATTAGCCTACTAAATTTTTAAAATTTAAATTTTAAAGTTGAACTTGGTTAGCTTGTATAAGATAAACAAAAAAATTAATTTTTAATAACTTTTATTTATTAATTTTAGTTTTAGTTTTTTAAATTTGAATGAAATTAAAAGTTTTGATTTTTTGTTTTATTTGTATTAAACTACTAATATAATAAATTTATAAATAGTAAAAAATAATTATTAAGCTTAGTAAAGACACCAATTTTTAGTTTTTTTTCTAAAACTTTTTTATTCGAAACAAGCTTTTTACTTAAAATTTAAAAATAAGCTTTAATTATTGGAATTTAATTTTTTCTATGCTGTACGACACTAACATTTTACCTGATTTGAAGTGTGAAAAACAATACAAGTCTAACAAAACATATAAAATTTATATATAAGGCATATATAACTAATTTATAAATTTTTATAAATTAATATATTTTTAAAATTAAAAGGATAATTAATATGACTCGAATAAAGCGAGGTAATGTCGCTCGGAAACGACGTAGTAAAGTATTAAAAATTACAGATGGATTTCGAGGCTCTTCTTCAATTTTATTTAGACCGGCTAATCAACAAAAACTAAAAGCATTAAAATATGCTTATAGAGATCGAAATCAGCGAAAACGTCAATTTCGAAGTCTTTGGATTGTAAGAATGAACGCTGCTGCAAGACTGTATGGATTAAATTATAGTGAACTCTTACATTCTTTAAAAAAAGCAAATATGCTATTAAATCGAAAGATGCTTGCACAATTAGCAATTCGAGATCAAGAAGCGTTTGGTCAATTAGTCCAATCTTTAAGTTAATTAATTTTTTTAACAGTAACGAGTCTAATAGTAAGGACAAATTGGGTACTCTAAAATTTGTAAATTTATAGGTTTTTTTTTATAAGCTTACAAACTTTATTTTTAAGGCAAGTTTACGTTTGCAGAAAAAACTGAACTATAATAATACTGCGACTGAAAACTTAGATATAGATATTTTTAAGTTTTTAAACTAAGTTTTCCAAATGTTTTTTTTAAAAAGAAAAGCATAAAATTTTTTCCATATTTAAATGTCTTTTGAACATTAGGTTTATTCTATCCAGCTTTGCCAAAACTAATAATTTTTTTGTTAGTAAAGTTAATTAGCTTTGTTGTTAAACCTCTACCAAAAGTTAAGCAAAATAAGAAAGAAAATTTCTTTTAAATAAAACTATGGATTTGGGAAAGTATGTTCGTTAATCTTACAGCAAGAAGAAATAAAATTTTCTTAAATTTAAGACTTTCTAAAACATTTAATGCTTCGCATTTAAGCGTCAAATTTTTTATTTACCCTAAATAAATTACATTAATGAATCAGCTTATGAGTTTTTCAAATAGAAGATCAAGAAATAAAATTAATCAAACCCAACGTATTATTCCAATTATTCAGCGTAAATCACAATCAAAGCTTATTGTCTTTCAAGGAAGGCAGGGAACAATTGATTATAAAAACATTGTTTTATTAAGAAAATTTATTACTGCTGAAGGAAAAATATTACCAAGACGTATTAGTGGTTTAACTGCCAAGCAACAACGACATATGGCAAAAGCTATTAAAAACGCAAGAATGATAGGATTTTTACCTTTTATAAATAAAAGTCAACCATCGCAATAATATTGCAAAAATACAATAAAATAACTGCGAAAGGTAGTCTACAGTATATTTTACTTTAAAATTATTTTTTAGTCTTAACTAAGTTATTTATTTTGTTAGAATAAGCCTGGTTTAAAAATTTTGTTTTAAACTTGGAAATGCGCAAGAATAAGTTTGATCAATTTTATTTTTCCCTAAGTATCAGCTCTTAAATTAAGACTATAAACAATAAACACCTTTTTTATCTATATTAACAAGGTAAATAAACTTTATTTTTTACCCTAATTAAATAAGAGAAAAATTGTATTGAAAAAAAGATTAAATTTGCTTTTCCAAGTATCTAAGAGATACCAGGCTTATTCTCACAGAGCAAGCAAGTAAAATTTTCTTATAAAAAATTACAAAACAAGAAAAGAAAATAAGTTTATTTTAAATAATACACGCCCTGTAGGACTTGAACCCACGACATTAGGTTTTGGAAACCTACGTTCTACCAACTGAACTAAGGGCGTTAGTAGTTTTGTAAAATAAAGTATATAAATCTGAGTTAGAATCGGGATGACAGGATTCGAACCTGCGACCTCCTGTTCCCAAAACAGGAGCGCTACCAAACTGCGCTACATCCCGATAATTTCTCTAATTTAAATTTACATTTAAAAACTTTATTATGCAAGTATTTTTTTTTATAACTATATTTAAAAAAAGAGCTTCTTTACTCTTTTAACGTTATAATAAAATATACAACGGCATAAAATATTAAATGCTTTAATTTTTTTTAAAAAAAACTAAAGTACAGGTTGTATTCAGAACCTTCAGTAAATTCCGTTGGATAACCAACTTTTTTTGAAATTTGTCTTTTTATAATTAAAGCTTAAAACTCCTAAGAATTATAAGTTAATAAATTTTAAAAAGTCTCTGCGAATTTAGGTATTTTGCTTAGTAAGAAAGCAAATTTAGTTTAGTTTTTGATTTACAAGCCTAATCCTAATGATATATAATCAATAATTTAAAACGAGGACCAATTCCATGAAATATTTTACTACATATCTTTCAACGGCACCTGTTGTAGCTTTAGTTTGGTTTACTTTAACAGCAGGTTTATTAATTGAAATCAATCGATTTTTTCCTGATCCATTAGTTTTTTCATTTTAAGAATTTCTTTTAGTTAGAACTTTTACAAGGTAAAGGTAAGCAAGCTTATACATGAAGCTTGCTTATCATATCAAATCCAAATCATGGAAAATTTGAAGCTTGTTCTTATTTTTTTAAAATAAAAAGAATAAACCTGATGTCTAAGTTTAAAAACTAAATTTTTAAACAGACACTTGGACAAAATAAACAAGGTTTTCCCTATCTAATTGTTTGAACAACAACAGATTTGTTTTTTCAAAACAAAGAGGGAAATCAAACTAATAAATAAAAAATTGCTTACATAATATAACAATATTTGCTATTCCTTAAAGGATTTTGTATAAAAAATAAATTTAGAATTCGATAAATTTTATTTTTCTAAATGTTACATCTTTATTTTCTCAATTTTTTAAATAGTCTAAAAATATTAGCCTAGCCTTTGCCTAAATTAACAACTTGGTTGTTAATAATTATGACTTAATTTATTTCTTTTAAACTAAAGTAATATAAATTTTAATATAATTAAAATATCAAAAAAATTACAATTTTGCCCAACAACTTATGTATGTTATAATCACTACATAATTAATTAAAAAATTTATAATTTGTCTGTTTTAAATAAACAAACTTATTTTCGAAGTTTTAAAGCCAAGGGTTACTGACTCTGACAAGATAAGCTTAATTTATTAACTTTGTTTGTTTCCTTTGGTTATTACCAGGCTTTTCATGTAAAGGAAAACTTTGTTTATAAGCATAGCTTATAAACTTAGAATAAAGACTGATAGAACAAGCCTGGTAAATAACCTTTAGTTGTTTACTTGAAGATTAGACTGAACCTTAAAAGTTAAAAACTCTTATTAAAATTTAAAAAAATTTTTAACTTTTATATATTAATTTTTAAATAAGAAAAATAAGAAAAATAAAACAATTTAACAGAATACTTTTTATTTTAAATTAAAGTTAATACTATGCCTACTATTCAGCAATTAATTCGCTCTGCACGAAAAAATATTTTAAAGAAAACTAAATCACCTGCGCTTCAATCATGTCCTCAACGACGTGGTGTATGTACTCGAGTTTATACAACCACACCAAAAAAACCAAACTCTGCTTTAAGAAAAGTTGCCCGTGTTCGTTTAAGTTCCGGTTTTGAAGTCACAGCTTATATTCCAGGTATTGGGCATAATTTACAAGAACATTCTGTTGTTTTAGTTCGTGGTGGACGGGTTAAAGATTTACCGGGAGTTCGATATCACATTGTAAGGGGCACATTAGATACTTCAGGCGTTAAAGATCGAGTTCAAGGTCGTTCAAAATATGGTGTAAAACGTCCAAAATAAAGTAAGGCCTAAACTTTTCAAGTGTTTAAATTTGTAAGCGAAGCTTGTTTACTAATAAATATCAGGCTTGCTTTATCAGTCTAAGTTTAAAAACTATGTTTTTAAACCAAGTTAAACCTTACCCTAAGTTTATAAGCATAGCTTATAAACCAAGTTTTCCCTTGCAGGGAAAGCCTTACAGGAAAAGCTTGGTAATGACCACGAAGAACAAGTAAAAGCAAAGCTTATTTTAAGCTTTGCTTTTTCCTAAATTTTACTAAAACCAGATGCAAGAAATGGGGTAACCACTGTTAAAGATTAAAAATAAAATAGTAGTATACGAACCCTAGAAAATTTTAATTCCAGGCTACGAAAATTTCTTAATTTTCCTACTAATTTAAATTTAAAAAGTAATTTAGAGAAAACTGTATTAGCAAAAACTAAAATAAATGTAATTACCAAAGCTTTTTAAGTGAACAACTTTAAATAAGCAAAAAAACAAACGCTTATTTTATGGTGTTTACCAAGTTTGTTTTTGCAGAACAAACATAAGCTTATCTTATTATAAGCTAAACTAAATAAAACAAGCATAAAATTCTATAAATAATGGAGTGGATTATTTTATGTCTCGCCGACGGACCCCTAAAAAACGTTTTTTATCGCCAGATCCTGTTTATGATAGTCATTTAGTACATATAATTGTAAATCATCTTATGAAAAAAGGTAAAAAATCGTTAGCTTATAGAATGTTTTATGAATCTATGAAACAAATTGGTGAAACGACTCAACAAGACCCAGTAAAAATTATTGAACAAGCAGTAAGAAATGCTACACCTCTAGTGGAAGTAAAAGCTCGACGTGTTGGTGGTTCCACTTATCAAGTTCCCTTAGAAGTAACGCCAGAGCGAGGCACAGCCCTTGCAATTCGATGGATTTTAACTTCATGTAGAAGTCGTTCGGGTCGTAACATGATTTCAAAATTAAAGAATGAATTTTTGGATGCTTCTAAAAACATGGGAAACGCAATTCGTAAACGAGATGAAATCCATAGAATGGCAGAAGCAAATAAAGCTTTCACAAAATATCGCTTTTAGTTTTTTTATAAGACTATTAAGCCAAATCTTTAAACCACGTTTTTTAAGTTTAAAACTAAATTTTAAACAAAGTTTGTTTTTACAGAATAAGCTTGTTCAAGAAAATTTGCCTAGTAGAAATTGACAAAGTAAATAAAATTCTACAGAAGTAGATTAAAAAAAGATTAAGCTAAAATAAGCCTAATTTTATTTCGACTATTTATACTATCTTTTATAGTCAGCTAAGTATTTAACGTTAATGTTATAAAACAAAATAAATCAAATTTTTTAAGTTTAAAATTTCGTTTTAAACAAAATTTGTTCTTAGAGAACAAGTCTTTTTAAAAAAATCCTTGTTTTAAAAAAAAATTTGCATTAGCAGTTCATTTTAATAAAATAAGACAAAAAACGAAAAAATTTACGAATTAAACTTACTAACTTTATTAATAACAAAGTTAGTAATTTAGGTATAAACCCTCTAAATTTTCTGCTTTTTAAAACAAAAAAAATGAAGTCTTAAAATTTTCTTGAATTAAAGCAACATTTTGATTTAGACAATAAAAATGGAAAAAATCGTTTATACCTAAATTACATTACATCGTCCAGATAAATCTAAATTGATTATTTGATTTTTTTTAATTAATGTTCTTTAAAAAAATAGAAAAAATTTTGCTTGCTTATTTTGTTAAAACAAGCCTATTTTAAAAGCAAAGCGCTTAAGGTTTTGTCTAATTTTAAAATTTTGTTTTTAAAGTAAATTTGTTAATTTTAAAAACTTTGCTTATTAGTTTGCTTGTTCCCTGTAATCATTAGCAAGCTTTTTCTGTAAGGCTTTCCCTGCAAGGGAAAACTTGGTTTATAAGCTATGCTTATAAACTTAGGAAAACTTTATTTATAAGCTATGTTTAAAATAAGGCTTGTTCTTATAAAATAAAACTTATCAGGAAAATCAAATCAAAGTTAAAACAAGCAAAACTTATTCAATCAAAGACATTTATCCAATAAAATCATTTAAAAGGATTGAACGATTTGTCTTAAATGAAAATTAAATAATTTTTAAAACATAATCAACTAATTAAGGAATAACCAAAATATGGCACGCGCAAAATTTGAACGTAAAAAACCCCATGTAAATATTGGTACTATCGGCCATGTTGATCATGGAAAAACTACTTTAACTGCCGCTATTACAATGGCTTTAGCCGCTAATAGTGGTGGAAAAGGAAAAAAATATGCTGATATTGATTCTGCACCTGAAGAAAAAGCAAGAGGTATTACAATTAATACAGCTCACGTAGAATATGAAACTGAAAATCGACATTATGCACATGTAGATTGTCCAGGTCATGCAGATTATGTTAAAAACATGATTACAGGAGCTGCGCAAATGGATGGAGCTATTCTTGTAGTTTCAGGTGCAGATGGTCCAATGCCTCAAACTAAAGAACATATTTTATTAGCAAAACAAGTTGGAGTGCCTAATGTTGTTGTTTTTTTAAATAAAGAAGATCAAGTTGACGATGAGGAACTTTTAGAATTAGTAGAATTAGAAGTTCGTGAAACGTTAGATAATTATGAATTCCCTGGAGATGAAATTCCAATCGTTTCTGGATCAGCCCTTCTTGCTTTAGAAGCGTTAACTGAAAACCCAGAATTAAAAGTTGGTGACAATAAGTGGGTTGACAAAATTATTGATCTTATGAATCAAGTTGATAATTATATTCCGACTCCAGAAAGGGACACAGATAAATCATTTTTAATGGCAGTGGAAGATGTTTTTTCAATTACAGGTCGAGGTACGGTAGCAACTGGTCGGGTTGAAAGAGGAACAATTAAAGTAGGTGAATCAGTTGAAATTGTTGGTTTACGAACAACTCGAACTACTACTGTAACTGGCTTAGAAATGTTTCAAAAAACATTAGAAGAAAGTGTTGCTGGAGATAATGTAGGAGTTTTATTACGTGGTATTCAAAAAGGTGATATTGAAAGAGGAATGGTTTTAGCAAAACCTGGAACCATTACTCCACATACTAAATTTGAATCTCAAGTATATGTTCTTAAAAAAGAAGAAGGGGGACGACATACACCTTTCTTTCCAGGCTATCGCCCGCAATTTTACGTTCGGACAACTGATGTAACTGGAAAAATTGAATCTTTTCGTGCCGATGATGATAGTGCAACTCAAATGGTAATGCCTGGAGATCGTATTAAAATGAGTGTTGAATTGATTCAACCAATTGCTATTGAAAAAGGAATGAGATTTGCTATCCGTGAAGGTAGTCGAACAGTAGGTGCTGGTGTTGTGTCTACAATTATTGAGTAAGATTCGAAGTTTATAAGCTATGTTTATAAACCAAGTTTTCCCTTATTTTCTTGCTAAAGCTTACTTGTTCTTTTTATTTTTTCAAAATAAAAAATAACAACAAGTTTACATAAAAATTTTAGTGTCTAAGTTAAAAATTAACTTTAGACACTAAATTTGTTTTAAAAAAAGTAAAGTAAGGGGTTTGCAAGCCAAGTTTAGTAACTTTACTAATCATTGCATTGTTAGTCTAATAAAGTTTTTAAACTTAAAAAGTTGATGCTTTTCTAACATTAAAAGCAATGCTTTTAATGTAAGCTTTTTCTTCCAGAGAAAGCCAAACGTCTGTTTAAAAACTAAGTTTTTAAACTAAGACATCAGGCTTGTTTTTTTTATTATTTAAAATAAGAACAAGCTTATTTTCTTAAAAAAAAGCATACAATTCTGGAGTAAAAAAAATTATGAAAATACAAAAAGTTGTACAAGCTATTGAACAAACTCAACTAAAAAATGGATTACCAAGCATTTTTGTAGGTGATACAGTGAAGGTAGGTGTTTTAATTCAAGAAGGTAATAAACAAAGAACACAACCTTATGAAGGAACAGTAATAGGTCAACATCGCGCTGGATTAAGTACAACCATTACAGTAAGACGTATTTTTCAAGGCATAGGAGTTGAACGAGTTTTTAGTATTCATTCTCCTTTAATCCAAAATATTGAAATTATCCGACGTGCTAAAGTTAGAAAAGCTAAATTATATTATTTAAGAAACCGTATTGGAAAGGGTACTCGTTTAAAAGAGCGCTTTACTACAACTCAAATGAATCAATCTAAGAATTAAAATTAATGTATTTTAACGCAAAACTATGTTTTTGTCTAATTTTTTATTATTATTAAAAAGTCTGCTAATTTTAAAAAAACAAAAATAACCTTATTTTTTTTAGAAAATTAGTAAATTTTTAACCTTAACGAAAAGTTTTGTAGGTTATAACTATAACGTATAAAACTTAGTTCTAAATTTCGTTTGTCACTTAAAATGGACTTAGTCACTTGAGCAAATAAAATTTTGTGTATTTAATAAACATTTTTTTATAAAATGGCTTAGAAAAGTAATAATAAAGTCTTTTAATCTCTATCAAATTTAAACTAATAGGGATTTAAAATTTTTATTTTTAATAAATTAAAAGTAAAGCTAATCGAAATAAAGCAAATTTTGTTTTCTTTTCGTAAAAACCTCAATAAGTAAAATTTACTTATTAATTAAGTATTTTATTTGGTTTGTTCTGTAAGAACAAACTTTGTTTAAAACTGCGTTTTAAACTTAAAACTACCATAAAAAAATTTTGTTTTTAGAAAATTTATACTCTATGGTTGATTTATACGAAACTCAACAGTCTGATTTAATTCGTCGTTATATTGTAGTAGGTTCGCGCAGATTTAGTAATTATTGGTGGGCATCCATCATTTTTTTAGGTGCGTCTGGTTTTTTAATAACCGGTGTTTCTAGTTATTTACAATTTAATTTACTTCCGTTTGTTGAATCAAAAAATATTATATTTTTTCCACAAGGGTTAGTAATGTGTTTTTATGGAACTTTAGGGTTTCTTTTTAGTATTTTTTTATGGTTAACGTTATTTTGGAGTGTAGGTGGTGGTTTTAATGAATTTAATAAAAAAGATGGAATTGTCCGAATTTTTCGATGGGGTTTTCCCGGAAAAAATCGACGTATTGATCTATTATATTCAATTAAAGATATTGAAGCTATTCGAGTGGAATTAAAAGAAGGTCTAAACCCTCGACGTACAATTTATCTTCGGGTAAAAGGAAAACGTGACATACCACTAACTCGAATAGGGCAACCAATGACTTTAGAAGAAATTGAAAAACAAGCAGCTGACTTAGCTAAGTTTTTGCAAGTTTCTTTGGAACAAAGATAATTTTTGAATAAAATTTTATTAAATTTAAACAAACGAATTTTTAATTCTCCTAATAAACAACTTTAAGTTGTTTATTAGGCTTATTCGACTAGAAAAATCAACTTTAAGTGCAAAAAATAAATCTTATGCATTGACATTTTTAAACTTAGTGTTTTGCTAAATAAAAAACCCGGTAAATAATTTTTATATAAGCTTGTAAAATTCTTTGTTTGAGATAAAACTAACTTAAACAAGAAAACTACGTTTGTATGTTTGTCGGTCTTATAATATAAAATATAGTTAAAAATATTAAGATAAAATATTGAACATATCTACAAAAAAATCTCAGAACTTTTAATTTTTAATTTTTTAATGTTTCCAAATTTGTATTTACCTACTTCTAATAAAACTAGTGTTTTCCGTAAGGGACAACTTGATTTAAAAGTTAATGCTTTTAAACTACTTGTTTTGATAGAACAAGTTTCATGTTCTTGAAATATTTAAAGACATTTAAATAGGTAAAATTTTCTTTTAAGAAAAGCGATTAAAAATAAAGCTTATTTTTTAAATAAAATACATCACTAAAAATAAATTTTAAAATTGTTGAGTTTATTTAATTCTATAAATACAGGGTATTTGAACTAATCAAATCTTTAAGTTAACATTATATAATAAAGTTGTTTTTTTTAAAAAAATTAAAAAAAGCATACAGAATACGCATTTTTCTATAAAATATGGAGACCTCAGTTTATGTCTATTTTAGCTTGGATTGAAGATCAACGAAAATTAAAATTACTTAATGCTCCAAAATATAATCATCCAACATCTGATGGTAGTCAAGGTTTATGGACTCGTTGTGATCATTGTGGAGTAATTTTATATATTAAACATCTTAAAGAAAATCAACGTGTTTGTTTTGGATGTGGTTATCATTTACAAATGAATAGTCAAGAACGAATTGATCATTTAGTTGATTCCGGAACATGGCGAGCATTAGATGAAACTTTATCTCCTTGCGATCCTCTTGAGTTTAAAGATCAAAAAGCTTACACTGAAAGATTAAAGGAAGCTCAAGAAAGAACTGGACTTCAAGATGCTGTTCAAACGGGTACTGGTATGCTTGATGGAATTCCAATTGCTTTAGGAGTAATGGATTTTAATTTCATGGGTGGAAGTATGGGATCAGTAGTAGGAGAAAAAATAACTCGTTTAATTGAGTATGCTACTCAAGAAGGTTTAACACTTATTTTAGTTTGTGCGTCCGGTGGAGCTCGAATGCAAGAAGGAATTTTAAGTTTAATGCAAATGGCCAAAATTTCCGCAGCATTGCAAATTTACCAATCCTGTGCAAATTTATTATATATTTCGGTTTTAACGTCACCTACAACTGGTGGTGTTACGGCAAGTTTTGCGATGTTAGGAGATTTAATTTTCGCAGAGCCGAAAGCATTAATAGGATTTGCTGGAAGACGAGTTATTGAACAAACCTTACAAGAACAATTACCTGATGATTTTCAAACGGCAGAATATTTGCTTCATCATGGGTTACTTGATCTTATAGTGCCACGTTCTTTTTTAAAACAAGCTTTATCAGAAACTATTACTCTTTATAAAGATGCTCCTTTTAAACGTGCTGGACTAATTCCACACGGAATTCAACAACCTCTTAATTTTATTAATGAAGAAAAAATTCGTAGAAATTGGAATGAGTGGAGGAAATTTAATTTAGTTTCAGATTCTGTGTTCCCAAACGATAGAAAATATGCTAGCTCTCACCCTCCTTTTTCTGAAGGAAAAAGTCTGATCTCTGAAGGAAATTTGGAAAGGGCCACATTAACCACCGAAGGTGATTTACCCGTTAGAGGTTCAGAATTTTCCTATCGTGAATTGTTAACATCTTTTCAAAACATGTTTCACTTTTTACAAAATGCTTCATTGAATCAAAATAAAGTTTTGAATTCAGCTCCGTTTAAACAAGCTAGTCCAAGCACTAATTTTAGCGCTATACACTCTTTTTCTGGTGACCAAAAAAGCTTTACCATTGAAAACTTTTTTAATACTTCTATTTTATTAGCAAAAGCTAAAATAATCGAATGGCGGATTTTAGAAAATAATGATATTAATTTGCCACAAGACCATTTTTTATATGGTTTAATTAACAAAAAAAATAAAAAATTTTTTTATCGATCAGTTTCAAAAATTTCAAATTAAATATTAATCTTTTTATTTTAAAAAAATAAAAACAAAGTTTGGCAATTTTATTATTTCAAATAAATTATGTTTATTTTTAATAGCTTTGAATATTAGCTTAACTTGTTTATTTTGTCTTGTTTAAAAGTTGGAAAAAAGTGGGATTAGAACATTTATTTTGTTTTTGCCTAATCGTAAAAAAATTAAGCATCAGAATTGTTCTGTCTTTTTTAAAAACTAATAACAAAGCTTTTAAACTTGACAAACTTTGTTTAAAAATTATGTTTTTAAACTCAGAAAACTGGCTACCTGCTTTCGTAAGAATAAGTGACTTTACAGGGGTTGCGCAAAGTTTTTAAAATTCAAAAATTTTTAGGTTATAAGTTAAACTATTAGAAATTATTATTTATTTGTATAAGTTTATTTGGACAAAATCTCTTTATCTCTTTTAAAATAATTTACTAAAAAAATGTATGAGTATTTTGATTGAAGATCTATCAAAAAATTTTAACGGATTTAAAGCACTGGATCATGTTAATCTTGAAATAAAAACAGGCTCCTTAGTGGCCTTAGTTGGACCATCTGGATCGGGAAAATCTACCTTATTACGTATAATAGCTGGTTTAGATAGGCCTAATCAAGGAAGAATTTGGTTAGCTGGTAAAGACTCTACTTTTTTATCAATCCAAGAACGTGAAATTGGGTTTGTTTTTCAAAATTATGCTTTATTTAAGCATATGACGGTTTATGAAAATATTGCTTTTGGTTTAGAAGTACGTGGAGCCTCATTACCTATAATTATAAATCGAGTTAAACAGCTGTTACAGCTTATTCAATTAGAGGATTTTTCAGATCGGTATCCAAATCAACTTTCTGGTGGACAAAGACAACGGGTTGCTTTAGCGCGAGCTCTTGCAATTGAGCCAAAAGTTTTATTATTAGATGAACCTTTTGGTGCATTAGATGTAAAAATTCGAAAAGAACTAAGAAATTGGTTAAGAAAATTACATGAAGAAGTACCTGTTACAACTATGTTTGTCACGCATGATCATCAAGAAGCATTAGAAGTAGCTACTGAGATTGTTGTTTTTAAAAAAGGACGTATTGAACAATTAGGTAATCCTCAAGAAATTTATAAGGAATTATCCATAAATTATTTATCATAAAACAAATTAATCGAGCGTTAACATATTTGAGTATTTTTTAGTGGATTCCCCTGAAAGGGGAAACTTGGGTTAAACTTTGTTTAACCTTAGATAATCAAGTGCAAGGTTGATATTTTTTTCTATGGCAAGTATTAAAAAACAGTTACATGCCTAAACTAAAAATAAAGTGATTATTAAGATTGATGAACAAAGTTTGTAGTTTGTATATCTATTTAGTCTCATAAAACTTTATTAAAAATTTAAAAACTCGAGTTTTAATAAAAATAAAAGTTAAAAATAGTTTAGAAAAAAAAATTATATGCTATAATAAAAAATAAAGGTAGCCTATCAAAAACTTTTATAATTTAAAATTTATGTTAACTTTAAAAATTTTCGTTTATACAGTTGTTACTTTTTTTGTTTCTTTATTTATTTTTGGCTTTCTATCTAATGATCCGGGTAGAAACCCTGGTCAAAAAGATTAAAATTAATGTTTTTAATTTATAAAAATACTACTTCTTGCTCAGCTCTTTTTTTAACCTATTTAAGATTTTAGTCAAAAGATTCCTGATTTGCCGAATTCATTTTTTTAATTTTTTTAAAATTAGAAATAGTTATCAAAATTTTTTAACCTTCGGTCAAATTCCTTAAGTTTTTTAATCTTATTAACCTTACAAGTTTTGCTTGTAAGGTAAATAAAGCAAATTTGGTAAGTTTAAAAACTAAGTTTTTAAACTTAGGCATGAGGCATCAGACTTGCTTTCTAAGAAAAATAGGGGAATAAAAGTTTATTTTACAAAATAAAAATAACAAGATGTTTGTTCTGAAAGAACAAACTTTGTCTCCTTCGGAGACTTAGATAAATTACTTTAAATGTTTAAAGTCAATTTTATAGTAAAAAATTTTTCAAAATTTAAAAATCTCTTTAAATAACTATAACTATTAGAATTTATTACGTTTATTCAAAATAAGATGTTTTATGTGTTAAAGCTATTAGAGTTTTTAATAAAGAAATTATATATTTTCTAATAAAATTATTAAAAAATTAGAGTATGCCGCGATCACAACGAAATGATAATTTTATTGATAAAACCTTTACTGTTGTTGCTGATATTTTATTAAAAATTTTACCTACATCAAATCGTGAAAAACAGGCTTTTAGTTATTATAGAGATGGTATGTCTGCTCAATCTGAAGGAGAATATGCAGAAGCCCTTCAGAATTATTATGAAGCAATGCGTTTAGAAACTGATGCTTATGATAGAAGTTATATTCTTTATAATATTGGTTTAATTCATACTAGTAATGGTGAACATGGTCGAGCATTAGAATATTATTATCAAGCTCTTGAACGAAATCCGTCTTTACCACAAGCATTAAATAATATTGCAGTTATCTATCATTATAGAGGGGAACAAGCTATTGAAAATGGCCAATCCGAAATATCAAAAATGCTTTTTGACAAAGCAGCGGATTATTGGAAAGAAGCTATAAGATTAGCTCCAACAAATTATATCGAAGCTGTTAATTGGTTAAAAATGACAGGTCGTGAAATTTAAATTTCTAAATCTATTTGTTTTTTCTAATAGAAGAAGTCTAGTGTCTTTCAAACACTTGAAATATTTGTTAAATAGTTATTTAAATAACACTTATAAAAACTTTTATAAAGTTTGAATTTTATCGTTTTAATCATCTTTTATCAAAAAATGAAGTATACGAACAAAATTGATTAACCTTATTAACAACTTTGTTATTAATTTTATAAATAGTTTATATCTTATAAAGATTGTAATACTAAAATTTAGTTTAATAGCTGAAATTTTTAAATTTAGTATATAAAATATACTAGTTTTGCTTATTATGATAAAACAAGCCACATGTTTTGTTTATTAGTTAGCAATCGAAGTTTCTAAACTTAAATATTTAGAAAGGGGTAGAAATTAAACGCTTTTTCATTTTAAAAGTTTAATTTAAACTAATAAAAATACATTAGGTTTAGTATAAACAATTTAGGAAAATATTCTTCGCATATTAATTTGAACTTTACTTAATTAAGATTGGTAAAAGAATTTTTCTGTAAGATAAAATTTTATTTAAAAACTTAACGTTTAAAATTAAACTTAAATAAAGCTTTAAAACTTAAGAAATGGTATTTTATATTGCAAGTAAATTAACAAATCGGCAATTTAAAAATATGCATTAAAAATTGCACTCAGTTGGACTCGAACCAACGATGTCTTTTCAGAGCCGCATTATGAGTGCGGTGCAATCGACCGCTCTGCCATGAGTGCTTAATAGTTTAATCAGAGGTTGTAAAAAATTACTGGTGTGATTTTAAGTCGAAAAAATGAATTTTATTTAAATAAGCTACATAATTAACTTATATTTAAAGTTCTATGTAAAGAAAAATAAGTTAAAAATTAATTATATATGTGCTATAATAATAATGACATTTAACGATAAAAAAATATATTTTATTTTAATTTTTGATTAAAATACAATTGTTCTGGAAAAACAAATTTGGTTTAAAAATATAGTTTTTAAACTTAAATATTTTACTCTAATTTTTTATTAATTTAAGTTAAATAGTAAAAAAAGCATTCATTAAACGAAATGTATATTTAATAATACATTATTTTAATAATAATGCAAGTACATATTTTATGTATGTATTTACATATTTAGCTATTTTTAAACGTAATAATTTCCCTCTTTGTTCTGAAAGAACAAGTCTGATGTTCTTGAAACATTTGGAAAGGGAAAACTTTATTTATAAGTTATGCTTATAAATTTAGAAAAACAAAGTAATTCTAAATAAAAAATAAATTCTAAATTTAAAAGGAATAGTAATTATGGCTGCTTCTTATTTACCTTCTATTTTAGTTCCTTTAGTAGGCCTTGTATTTCCTGCTGTTGCAATGGCGTCTTTATTTTTATATATTGAACAAGAAGAAATTAATTAATTTTTTATTTCTAAAAGTTTTTTCATTTTTTATCTAGTTTAAATAAAAATGAAAAAACTTTTAGAATTGTGTAAATCTAAAAATTTCACTTTCCAGCTACTAAATTAGTAATTGATCTTTAATAAAAAACTTAATATACTATAATTATATAAAGGGCTAATAACTCAGTTGGTAGAGTGCAACTCTTACAAAGTTGAGGTCGTCGGTTCGAGTCCGGCTTGGCCCAATAAATTGAATTTCTTTTAAAATTCAGGTTATTTTATAAAATAACAAACTTTATTTTTTGTTTTGAAGCTAGGTTAATTTAAAAATTTTTTAAATGCTTTCACCTAATTTTTTTTAGCTTTTTAAGTAGATTTATTATTCTTTTTTATTTTTGACTTTAATTCTGTTTTAATTATTCACACGTTTTTTCATAAAAAAAGGACTTTATGAACAAACAAAATTCAATATTATAAAAGAAACGTTTTTAAAACATGTTGAGTTTAGTCTTTACCCTTAATAATAACCATAATAATCAAGGGATATACAAACCAAATTCCAAAATTTATGTTTAGCATAAAGGTTGCTTGTTTTTATAATAGAAATTTCGAAATATCAATATAATCCTTATTTAAAAATATAACTGAGTTTATTATTATCGTTTATTTTTAAAAAAATTATCTAACTACTTTTGCATCTTTAAAAATTTTACTTTTAAACTTGCTAACGTAATTGTTAAAGTTAAAAATTTAACCTTAGATTAAAGCAATAAGTATATTAACAAAATTGGTCAATCTGACTATCCAACCCATTTAGGGTTGGATAATAGATAAGAATAAATTTAGTTTATTCTAAATAGTGTAGTCCTTACACTAAGTTTATAAGCATAGCTTATAAACAAAGTTACCCTTTTCAAGGAAATCCTGGTAATGACCAAGAAAATAAAGCTTTTTACTATTAAAGAACAAGCAAAGCTTATTTAATCTAAAGGACGCATTGAAAGAACTGGTTCATTATCACGATCAATACCTTTTTCAAAACCAGCCGCAGCTGCACGAGCTCTTCCTGCATGCCATAAATGACCAATAAAGAAAAAGAAACCTAAACAAAAATGTGAACAAGCTAGCCAACTACGAGGTGAAACAAAGTTAACCGCGTTAATTTCAGTAGCTACTCCACCTACAGAATTTAATGAACCTAGAGGAGCATGAGTCATATATTCTGCAGCACGTCTTTCTTGCCAAGGTTGAATATCATTTTTTAGTTTATTAAGATCTAAACCATTTGGTCCTCTTAATGGCTCTAACCAAGGACCTCGGAAATCCCAAAAACGCATTGTTTCACCACCAAAAATAATTTCTCCTGTTGGAGATCTCATTAAATATTTTCCTAATCCAGTTGGACCTTGAGCAGATGCAACATTCGCACCAAGACGCTGATCTCTTACAAGGAAAGTAAAGGCTTGAGATTGAGATGCTTCTGGCCCAGTTGGACCATAAAATTCACTTGGATAAGCAGTATTGTTAAACCAAGACATACAACAAGCAATAAAGCCCATTAATGCAACGGCTCCAAGACTATAAGATAAATATGCTTCACCCGACCATACAAAAGCACGACGAGCCCAAGCCCAAGGTTTTGTTAGAATATGCCAAATTCCACCTAAAATATTTAAGGTACCAATCCAAATATGGCCACCAATAATATCTTCCATGTTATCAACACTAACAATCCAGCCATCACCACCAAACGGTGATTTTAAAATGTAACCAAAAATAACAGCGGGACTAATAGTAGGATTAGTGATTAGACGAACGTCACCACCGCCTGGAGCCCAAGTGTCATAAACTCCACCAAAATATAATGCTTTCCAAACTAAAAGCCATGCACCAATTCCAAGAATAATAAGGTGAATTCCTAGAATAGTTGTCATTTTATTTTTGTCTTTCCATACGTATCCAAAAAATGGAAAAGATTCTTCTAAAGTTTCTGGTCCAATTAAAGAATGGTATACACCACCAAATCCAAGAACGGCAGAAGAAATAAGATGTAGAACACCAGAAACAAAATATGGAAAAGTATCAATAACTTCTCCACCTGGTCCTACACCATAGCCTAAAGTTGCTAAATGTGGTAATAAAATAAGACCTTGTTCATACATTGGTTTTTCTGGAACAAAATGTGCAACTTCAAATAAATTCATTGCACCAGCCCAAAAAACAATAAGACCTGCATGAGCAACATGCGCGCCTAGTAATTTACCAGAAAGATTAATTAATCGAGCATTACCAGCCCACCAAGCAAAACCAGTTGACTCTTGATCTCGACCACCTACAGTTAACGTACCATTAAAGAGCGTTTCCACGTGGTAAAACCTCCTCAGGGAATACAAGTTTTTCATGAGGCTGATCTTGAGCAGCCATCCATGCACGAATACCTTCGTTTAGAAGAATGTTTTTAGTATAAAAAGTTTCAAATTCAGGATCTTCTGCTGCACGAATTTCTTGAGATACAAAATCGTAAGCTCGTAAATTTAAAGCTAAACCTACTACCCCAATAGCACTCATCCATAAACCAGTTACTGGAACAAACAGCATAAAAAAGTGTAACCAACGTTTGTTTGAAAATGCTACACCAAAAATTTGAGACCAAAAACGATTTGCAGTTACCATTGAGTAAGTTTCTTCTGCTTGTGTTGGATTAAATGCACGGAAAGTATTTGCACCATCACCATCTTCAAATAAAGTGTTTTCTACAGTTGCACCATGAATTGCGCAAAGTAAAGCTGCACCTAGTACGCCAGCTACACCCATCATATGAAATGGATTTAAGGTCCAGTTATGAAAACCTTGGAAAAATAAAATAAATCTAAAAATAGCAGCTACTCCGAAACTAGGAGCAAAAAACCAACCAGATTGACCTAATGGGTAAATTAAAAATACTGATACAAAAACCGCAATAGGTGCAGAAAATGCAATTGCATTGTATGGACGTAATTTTACTGATCGAGCAATTTCAAATTGACGTAACATAAAGCCAATTAAAGCAAAAGAACCATGTAAAGCAACAAATGTCCAAAGACCACCTAATTGGCACCAACGAGTAAAATCACCTTGAGCTTCTGGACCCCATAAAAATAATAATGAATGACCCATACTATTTGCTGGAGTAGAAACAGCAGCTGTTAAAAAATTACAACCTTCAAGATAAGAACTTGCAAGTCCATGAGTATACCAAGAAGTTACAAATGTAGTACCAGTAAGCCAGCCACCTAAAGCAAAGTAAGCTGTTGGAAGTAATAAAAGACCAGACCAGCCAACAAATACAAAACGGTCACGACGTAACCAATCATCTACTAAATCAAATAGACCACGTTTTTCTTCAGTTTTACCAATCGCTATAGTCACAGCGTAAATCTCCAAAAATAATATTAAAAAATTAAACCGGTAAACTAACAGTTTTACTGTTAGCAAAATTGACAAACATTGTTTGTCTCCCGGAGCTTCGACTTTTTTCAAAAATTTTTTTAATTCAACTTTTAAAGCACAAAAACAGAGCTTTTAAAATTTGAAGTTTTTACTTTATAAAAGTAAATTTATAATTTTTGAATATAAATTGTAAAAATATTTTTTAAATAAATAAAATAGTTTTGTTAGTTTAGAACAATTACTATTATAGTTGCCAAAACATTAAAAATTCAACTTACTACTTTTTTACACTAATGTAAAACAAAAGAAGCATTTGTTTTTTATTTTTAAGTCGAAATTTTCTTTTACAGAAAAAGTCTATTTCGACTTATTTTCAGTAATTAAGTTTGCTTTTAATACTTTAAAAAAACTGTTTCGAAGTAAAAATACTTATTTGTTTTTAATTTCAAAATAAGAAGTAAACTAATTTTAGTCATTTTATAAATAATCTTACTTGTTTTTATTAGCAATTTTAAATTCTATAACTATAATATAATTGTTAGATTCTATTTTTTTGTCGATTTTAAAATTTTCCCTATCAAGATTTGTTTAAAAACATAATTTTTAAACTTAGAAAATTAAACTTAAAAATTAAAATTTTAAACTCCGCTTGTTCTATTACAATAATCAAATTACGTATAGTTATAAGGCTAGCACACCAAATGTGCTAACCTGCTTTGTTTAAGATATTTAAAAGGTGTAACACCTTTTTCCTACCACAATAATGAAAATAATGCTAAAATAGTTACTAAAATAAAATTTAATAGTTAAGTTTTTTTAAATTTAAAAAAACTACATTAAAAATAAAAATTTGTGTAAATTGCTTGTTAGAAAAACAAACTTTATGTCTAGTTTAAAAACTTAGTTTTTAAACAAACATTTGTATAAATGGATCTAGATTTGTTTTTACAGAACAATCATTTACCAAAATTTTATAAATTTAATTGATCTCCACGACGATATTGTAAATATGCAGTAACAAATAAACCTGCTAAAGTGACAGGTACTAATCCTAGCACAATTCCGGATAAAAGAGGTTCAACCATGTTTTTATATATATATAAAAAATTATTTTTAGAGTTTACTTGTTTTTTGAGGACAAGTTTCATCTTGAAAGGATTTCTTTGTAAGAGACCCTTTTATTTAAAAGCACAAAAAATTTTGCTCACGAAATAATTAAGCTTTTAAAGCTTAACATTAACAAATTATTTTAATGAAAAATTTTTTAATCGCTTTTGGGTATACAAACTTTGTTGGTCGACCTTACTAACAATTTAATTGTTAATTTAAGGTAAACAACTAAAGCTTGCTAAACTTGCTCTAGCTTTGTTAGCAAAAAAAAAATAAAGCTAGCATACTTTATCTAAACGTGGCTTTTTTAAAAAGTGATCAAATTTAAAATTTAGATTAAACACCGTATGCTAAGTAAAGAAAGTAATATTTTTTTATTTTTTTAATACTTATTAAATTAATTTAACTTTTAATAAAGTTACATATACAAATAGAGTAAAAATTAATGTTGCAATTAGTAAGACGGTATAACTAATAATTGTTATCATAAGATTAAAAAGATATTTTAATTTTTCACGCTAAATTTAGTTTCAAACTAATTTATAATGCAAATATAGTGTTTAAAGTTAAAAGCTTAAAAATAAAGTTTTTTTTGTGCTTTTAACTTTTAAACAAAGAAATTTTTTAATGTAATATATTTAATACTTTTTAGTGTGTTTAAAAAAAGCAGTTTAACTAATATAAACATTAAAGAAAGAAATAAACTAAATAACTAACATTATAACAAGTTTAGGAAATGCAAAGTTTTTTTAAACATAGTTGACAAAGATAAAAATTTAATTATACCAGATTTTTTCTAAGTTAAAAAAAACGAAGTTTTCCTGCTTTGTTGTTAAAGTTTGTTTTTATAAAACAAAGCTTCGGCTAGTTAAATTTAGCAATTGCTTGCTCTCTCAGAGCAAGCATTGTATTTTTCGGATACTTAACTTTCTGTTACAGAGAAAGCTTTTAATGTTATAAAAATAGAATTTTTATCTGATTTAAAAATTCATTTCTGCTAATTGAACTTTTTCAAATTGTTTTTTCTTTAAAACTAAAAAAATCTGAGCAATAATTACAAATCCAAAAAATAAAATTAATCCTTGAACCCGAGTAGGATTTTGAAGAACAATTTCACTATCCATCTGACCAAATCCACCTACATTCGGATTATTAGTTAATGGTTGATCATTTTGGACATTTTGACCTACTTGAACAATTAATTCTGGTCCACTAGGAATTTTATCAATTTTTTGTTCACCAGTTGATGTTTCAATTGTAATAGCATAACCGCCTTTTTCAATTGGTTCAATTTGATTGATTTTTCCTGCTGCCGAAGCATTGTAAATAGTGTTATTACTTTTCGAGCCATCGGGATAAACTTGTCCACGACCTCTATTTCCACCTAAGTAAAGTGGATATTTTAAATAAGAAATATCTTTGTTTTTAGCAGGATCAGGTGAAAGAATTGGAAATACCATTTCGCTATATTTTTTACCTGGTACTGGACCAACTACTAAAATATTTTTTTTATCATCCTTATAAGGTTGAAAATAAAGTTTACCTACTTTAGTTTTCATTTCTTCAGGAATTCTATCTGAAGGTGCTAATTCAAACCCTTCGGGTAAAATTAAAACAGCACCAACATTTAAAGCACCTTTTTTTCCATTTCCCTGAACTTGTTTAATTTGTTGATCATAAGGTATTTTAACTACCGCTTCAAATACAGTATTAGGCAAAACAGATTGCGGTACTTCAAGTTCAACTGGCTTTTGTGCTAAATGACAATTTGCGCATACAATACGACCATTCGCTTCACGAGGATTTGGGTAATTTTGTTGTGCATAAATAGGATAAGCTTGTACATTAAAAGGAGCAGTAAATTCAAATATTAAAAAAGCTGAAAAACAAAATAATGCTAATTTTGATAAATTAAAAAAATTGCTTATTTTGTAAGAACAAGCCTGATGGCTTTCGAACATTTGGAATTGATAACAAGAAACTTTTTTCATAATAACCACTAACCACTTTATTATACTATTTTAAATTTTCTTCTCAATTTTATATTATCCTTAAATTGAATAGAAATAAAGACTTTTTTCGGATATCAATAATTTTATTTGCTTGTTTTTAATTTTTGATAAAACAAGGTTCTATTAAAAATTAAATTAGGCTACCGTGGGAACGCAAACTAACCTAACTAAATGCATTTTACTTGTAGCTAAACTTATTAAATCTAATAAATTTTTAATAAATTAAATTTAGTTAGTTTTTATTTCGAAAAATTATTTACTCGGCTCTAAAAAAATAGATTTTATTTTAATTGTAAAAATTGGAAAAAAACTATTTTTTATTAAACTAACAACTTGGTAGTTTAGTTATAAAGTTTTTCTCTAAATTTAAAAACATAGTTTTTAAAGAAAGTTTGCTCTTAGAAAACAAAGCTTAAAGATTTTATTTTAAAACTATAGAAATTTATAAAGTCTTTTTAGACTATTATCAATGCTTTCTATTATTTAACAATTTATTTTTTAAACTTTAAGAAAATTTTTAATATTGCTAATAAATATAGTGTAAAATAATAACAGGAAGTTTTCTTTTTTTAAAAAACGAATTCTACTTGTTTTGGTTTGTTTTGTAAGAACAAACTTAATAGAACAAGCCTTGGTTAAAAACAAAGTTTTTAATTTTGGAAATCCAATAAAGATTGTTAAGGAGAATTAGTATGGAAGTAAATATTCTTGGATTAATTGCTACCGCGTTATTTATTTTAATCCCTACCTCATTTTTATTAATACTATATGTAAAAACTGCTAGTCAAGAACAAAATTAATTTTAATCAATGTTTAAAACTTCGTTTTAAACTTAGAAAAGTTTATTTATAAACTATTCTTATAAACTTAGAAAGTAAATTCTACTTTTACAACATTTTTTTGTAATTTTTTAAATTTGGCTTTTAAACAAAGTTGACTTAAACTAACAATTTTGTTATTAGTAAGCGTTAACAAACTTTATTTTTATATTTTTAAAGTAAATCTACGTGTCTAAGTTTAAAAGCTACGATTTTTAAACTTAGACACTAACATTTTTTTTACAAAAATTAACTTTTACCTATTGATTTTATCTAAAATTTAAGTTTTAAACCAGGTATCTTTATTTAAAAAAAGCTTTACAAAAAACATTTTTGGTAAAAATTTACGGGTATTTTAATTAAATTTTTAAAAAATAAAATTTTTATGAATTTAATTATAAATTATAAGCTTAATCTTGAAAATAGTTAAAAAATATGCATAATAAAAAATATATAAGTTTTTACAAAATATTAGGGACTGTAGTTTAATTGGTTAGAGCACTGCCCTGTCACGGCGGAAGTTGCGGGTTCGAGTCCCGTCAGTCCCGGATATCCTTAATTTATTTTTTAGTACGAAAAAAATACCGGTTGCTTATTTTGAAAAAACAAGCTTGGTTAATATGCTTTGCATATTAACTTAGAAACTCTTAATTTTTATTTTTAATTTTTCTAAACTAATAACGAAATTATTAGTAAGGTTGACGACGGTGTATAAGTTTAAACCAAATTCAATTATTTTTAATAAACAGTCCTTAAATTATCAAGCGTTACTAAAAATAAAATTTCATTATTCAGTATTTTAGCTTAACAGGATAAATTTAAGTTTAAGGCCAAAAAGCAAATTTATACAAAATTCGTTTTTTATGTTAAAATTAAATTAACAATTGTAATTTTATTAATTACTTTTCTAAAAAAACAAAAATTTTATTTTAGAGAAATAATCTTGCAAAGCTATATCAATTTCTTTATAATATTTATATCTTTTTTAAATATTAAAATTTATTTGTTTAATTAGTAATTAGAAGAAATTAGAAGAAATTTTTTTTAAAAGATTTTTCTATTAGCTCCATTAAATTTTAATATTAAAGTTTAATTTCATTTTTAAATATACCAGAATTTATAAGCATAGCTTATAAACAAAGTTTGTTTTTACAAAACAAGCCTAATTTTAAAACGAAGTTTTAAACAAAGTTTCCCCTTTCAGAGAAATTTTATCAAAAAAATTCAAATAAATAACTTTCAGTTGTTTGCCAGGCTTATTTTATTAGAATAAGCAAGCCTTAAATTAATAAATTTTCTTTTTATACTCTAGTTTTGTATTTTATAGGGGAGGTGGCAGAGCGGTTCAATGCATCGGTTTTGAAAACCGACGTAGTGTCAAAACTACCGAGGGTTCGAATCCCTCCCTTCCCGATTATAAGTTAAATAAAAAAGTTAAAATAAATTTTTGTTTAGGATTAATTTTACAAGCTTTTTTATTAAAAATAAATACACAGTTAAAAATTTATTTTAAATTGTTAAAGCTTGGTTTGTTCTTTCAAAACAAAGTTTGTCTCCGAAAAAGACTTAAATCTTAGATATTTGGATTAGTATATTTTACTAAAAAGGAGTTCTAAACATGACTTCAAATACAAGATTGTTTTTATTAATTAAACAATTAGTTAGTACATTTAAAAAAAAAATTTTTTTTACTAAAATTAATTTTTCGGATAAACTTTTTTTATTATTTTTTGGATTTTTATTTGGAAGCTTATTCGGTACTCTTCTTCCTAGTTTTAGAGAAAAAATAAATTGGGATGGTTTGATTACTGCATTAATTATTTTTATTCTTGAAATTATTAGTTACATAGTTTATAGGTCAGAGAACAAAACTTTTTTTTTAAATCCATTAATCGAAATTAATGTTTTGACTAATTTAAAAAAATTTTTTAAAAAGGCAATTACAACAGCAAAATTAACATTTAAAATAATGCAAGAGTCAAAATTTGAGCAATTTAAAACTAAAACGATGGTGCAACCAGAACAAAAAACATCTGTATCTTCGTCGAAAACGAATTTGCTTTTTCTGAAAAAAGAAGCAGGGAATTCTTCGGACCTTTGGAAAAGTCGGTTTCAACACAGTAAAATTAAACAAAAAATAATTTTTAAAAATTTAAATTCATTTAAAATTGGAATTATGTTAGGTTTTTTTATTGATGCTTTTAAAGTTGGAAGTTAACTAAACCAGATTTTAAACAAATAAAAACTTACGAATTAATTTTCATTTAAAAATTAAGTTATTCAATAAAAAAAAAGAAAAGTAAAAAATTTTTTAAATTTTATTAAAAATAAACTAAATTTGTTAAAAAAAAAGTAAGCTTATATTTTTTAGTTATGGTATAATGAATGCAAAGTCAATCTTATTTTTTATTTTTTTAATCGAGGTTTAATTATTTATGTCTCATGCTGTAAAAATTTATGATACCTGTATTGGTTGTACACAATGTGTAAGAGCATGTCCTACTGATGTTCTTGAAATGGTTCCTTGGGATGGGTGCAAAGCTAGTCAAATTGCATCTGCACCTCGAACTGAAGATTGTGTTGGCTGCAAAAGATGTGAATCTGCTTGTCCTACAGATTTTTTAAGTGTTCGAGTATATTTAGGATCAGAAACGACAAGAAGTATGGGTTTAGCTTACTAAAGCTGAATTAAAGTTTCTAAATAAAATAAATAAATTAATTTGAAATTGTTCTTAAAAAACAAACTTTATTTAAAAGCTTCAAAAATAAAATTTTTTGTGTTAAATACGCAAAATACCTGTCTTGGGATTGGTCTGCTTTGTTTAGAAACTTAGAAACATTACTGTTAACTTTAAGAACCTTGCTCTAGCTTTGCTAACAAAGCTAGAGCAAGGTTCTTAAAGTTAAAAGCTTGTTCTTATTTTTTATTTAAAAAATAAAAAAACAAGTTTGGTATTTTTAGTTTGTTCTGTAAGAACAAACTTCGTTTTAAACTTAAAACACTTAAATAGAGCAAGTCTAATAAATAACCGAAAGTTGTCTATCTTTGAAAGTAAGAATTTTTAGTTTTCTCTTTTTAAAACTATTTTTTAAAATTAAACGAAAGCTTGTATTAAAAACTTAATTATTTCGTTAATTCTTGTTCTGAAAGAACAAGGTTGGTGTTATTACTTTAAAAATAAAGTATTTAAATTTAAACACTTGGCTTTCTCTCTAAAATAAAGCTTGGTCTCCTTCGGAGACTTATAAACTTTTTATGCTTTTTTTTGTTAAATAAAATTGAATTTGATTTTAAAAACAAAAAATTGTAAACTAAAATTAGCAATGTTATCCTCAGTAGCTCAGCGGTAGAGCAATCGGCTGTTAACCGATTGGTCGTAGGTTCAAATCCTACCTGGGGAGGTTTTTTATTTGTAAACTAGTTAAAAAATTCCAAAGACTTTATTTTAAATAAATAAAAAGAACAAGCAAGTTTAAAAACAAATTTTTTAAACTAATAAACAACAGACTTGTTGTTTCAGAACAAAAAGAAATTAAACTTATAAAATTATAAATTTTTATTTCATATTAATAACTAATTAATAACTAAAATAAAAAAAAAATAAAAGGTTGAAATATATATATAGATCAGTATGGTATAATTTACACTAATATTTTAAAAAGAAAGAAAGTAAAACAGTTTTATTTTATAAAATAATATTTATGGGATTACCTTGGTATCGTGTTCATACAGTTGTATTAAATGACCCAGGTCGTTTAATTTCTGTACATTTAATGCATACATCGCTTGTAGCTGGTTGGGCTGGCTCTATGGCTTTTTATGAACTTGCTGTTTTTGACCCATCTGATCCAGTTTTAAATCCAATGTGGCGTCAAGGAATGTTTGTTCTTCCATTTATGACACGTTTAGGAATAACACAATCTTGGGGTGGTTGGACTATTAGTGGTGAAACTGCAAATAATCCAGGAATTTGGAGCTACGAAGGTGTAGCTACTTCTCATATTTTATTATCTGGTGCTTTATTTGCTGCATCTATTTGGCATTGGGTATATTGGGATCTTGAACTTTTTCGTGATCCTAGAACCGGTGATCCTGCATTAGATCTTCCAAAAATTTTTGGAATTCATTTATTCCTTTCTGGACTTTTATGTTTTGGATTTGGTGCATTTCATATTACTGGTTTATTTGGACCTGGGATTTGGGTTTCTGATCCTTATGGTATTACTGGAAGTGTTCAACCAGTTGGCCCTTCTTGGGGTGCAGATGGCTTTGATCCATATAATCCAGGTGGTATTCCAGCTCATCATATTGCTGCAGGTATTTTAGGGGTTTTAGCCGGTCTTTTCCATCTTTGCGTTAGACCTCCACAAAGACTTTATAATGGCTTAAGAATGGGAAATATTGAGACTGTGCTTTCTAGTAGTATTGCAGCTGTTTTTTGGGCAGCTTTCGTTGTTGCTGGAACAATGTGGTATGGTTCAGCTGCAACTCCAATTGAATTATTTGGACCTACACGTTATCAGTGGGATTTAGGATTTTTCCAACAAGAAATTGAAAAGCGAGTTCAATCTAGTCTTGCTGAAGGCAAATCACTTTCGCAAGCTTGGTCAGAAATTCCTGAAAAATTAGCTTTTTATGATTACATTGGTAATAATCCAGCAAAAGGAGGATTATTCAGAGCTGGCGCAATGAACAGTGGTGACGGTATTGCTGTAGGTTGGCTAGGTCATGCAGTTTTTAAAGATAAAGACGGAAATGAGTTATATGTTCGACGTATGCCAACGTTTTTTGAAACTTTCCCAGTTTTATTAATTGACAAAGACGGAGTTGTACGTGCAGATGTACCATTCAGACGAGCTGAATCAAAATATAGTATTGAGCAAGTAGGTGTTTCTGTTAGCTTTTATGGTGGAGAATTAGATGGTGTTACTTTTAGTGATCCAGCAACTGTTAAAAAATACGCTAGACGAGCACAATTAGGAGAAGTTTTTGAATTTGATCGTGCAACACTCCAATCAGATGGTGTATTTAGAAGTAGCCCACGTGGTTGGTTCACTTTTGGTCATTTATGTTTTGCTTTATTATTTTTCTTTGGTCATATTTGGCATGGTGCAAGAACAATTTTCCGTGATGTTTTTGCAGGGATCGATGTTGATTTAGATGAACAAGTAGAATTTGGAGCATTCCAAAAATTAGGTGATTCTTCAACTCGACGTCAATCAGTTTAACAATTGATTAATTGTTTAAAAAGCTTTGCTTTTACAACATGTAAAGATTAAAATCTTTAAGCAGCATTTTTTACATATCTATTCTACAATTGAAATAAAATAAAGGTTACTAACTTAATTTTTATGGTTTGTTCTTTCAGAACAAACTTAGTGTGAAATTTTCACATAGTAATTTGTAAAATTCTTATTTAAGTGTAAAAGATTAAAAAGTAAAGCTTTTTAATCTTTTACACAAAATTTGTTTTTTATAAGTGTTCGAAGAACACCAGTTATTTATTAAAATAAGGCTTTTTTTGCTAACAAAAAACAAATTTTGTTAAAACAGGCTTTTTTAAAAATAAAAAATTACTCTTTAAACTTTATTAGCAAGACTAACTTGCTGTAACCTCAGAAAACTTTTTGTTTTAATATTGTTGCCAATTCATTTAAAATTTTTTTATGGAAGCTTTAGTTTATACATTTTTATTAGTAGGAACTTTAGGAATTATCTTTTTTGCTATTTTTTTCAGAGAGCCCCCTCGTATTGTTAAATAAGGTTATTATAATTGCATGAATGCTTTGACTAAATGTCAAAGCATTTAGCAAAGCATTTAGTTATGTTTTTAGTAAAAAAAACTAATTTTATCAAAGTATCAAATTTGGATGCTTGGTAAAAAATTTGTTTAAATTTAAAAATCTTATAACTGTAAGGCTTGTTCTGTAAAAAAAACTTTGTTTAAAACTTAAAAAACTTTGTTTACAAGCATAGCTTGTAAACACAGAAATATTTAGCTTTTGAGCTTAAAAAATTTAAAATATTAAAAAACTTTAATTTTTTAAAAAAAATTTAAGTTCAAATTAATTTAATCTTCATGTTCTTCAAATGGATCACGAAGTTGTTTTGATGGTGGACCAAACCCTACATATATAGAATATCCAGTAATACTTAAAAGAAGACACCATAAAAAAATTGTATAAAAAAAAGCAGGACTTTCCATAATTGGTAATTGGTAATAAAATAAAAATTTGTAATTTTTGAATATGTAATATCTAAGTTTAAAACGAAGTTTTAAACAAAGTTTGCTCTTACAGAGCAATCCAAAACAATGCTTTTTTTGTTTTGGGTTTATTATAAAAGGCTTTATAACCTTATAAGCAAAACTTTTAAACTTGTAAAGTCAAAAAAGTAGAACTTGATGCGTTATTTAAAAGAAAAAAATTTAAAAAAATATTCTAAAAGTTAATTTTCAATAAAAATAACTGGTCTATAAACGACGTTTATTAACCATAGTAACAAGGCTTGTTCTGAAAGAACAAACTTTGTCTCTACTACAAACTTCGTTTGTTAGAGACTTAGAATTAGTTTTAAAAATTTTTTTTGAATAAACAAAACAAAAAGCATTTAGTCAATTATTTTTAATATATTTTATCAAATAAAAGTAGTAAAATGATGAGTTTTTTTATTTGATTAGACTTTTTTTTTCTAAGTTAAAAAATCTTGTTTACTTTTAAATGTTTTATTTTTAGTTAACTTTAAATTTTTAAAAAAATGTGTTATTTTTCATATAGTAAACAAGTAAAATGCTATTTACATTATGAAAATAAAATTAAATGATTTTACTTTTGGTTCAAAGCCATTTAAAAATAATCAAAACTTACAATTTTTTTTTTATCAAATATCAAAAAACAAAATTTCTAAACTCAGACTTTTCCTAATATAGAAAGCTTAAAAGATTAAAAAGCTTACCTAATCTTCTAAAAATAAAGTAATTAAAACTGCAATTGATTTATTTGAGCTATTAATCAATTAGTCTGATTGAAGATCAAATATTTAAATAAAACATAACATTACAGAAAGTAAAAAAATTTACAAATTTTTAAAATTTTATGGCAACAGGAACTACTTCTAAAACTAAACAAAGTCCATTAGATACTGGAAAAGTGACTGCTTTAGGAACTTTATTAAAACCATTAAATTCAGAATATGGAAAAGTGGCACCTGGTTGGGGAACAACTGTTCTTATGGGTGTATTCATGGCTCTTTTTGCAGTATTTTTAATTATTATTTTAGAAATTTATAATAGCTCTGTTCTTTTAGATGATCTAAATGTTAGTTGGGACTCTTTAGCAAAATAATTTTTATGCTTTATAAAACTTGGATTTCTCTGATAGATTTGTTTAAGTTTAAAACTTCTGTTTTAAATAAAACAGAACAAACTTTGTTTAAAAAAACTTTTAAACATAGAAAAATTTAGAAATGGGAAATACTTGAACTTGTGTAAAACTTAATATAATGCGTCTGGTGTTGTTTGAACACTTGACACTTAAATTTGTTAACTTGAATTTAAAATTAAGAACCAAACTAGTAATATAATTACTTGGTTTAAAAGCAGTGCTTTTAAACCAAGTTTGCTTTTTTAGTAAATTAAGATCCAGACCATTTAACATCAACCGCAACTTGGTCAACAATTCCATACTCTTTAGCTTCACGAGCAGACATAAATTGATCTCGATCCATATCTCGTGAAATTCGACTTAAGGTTTGACCAGTTCTTTCAGCGTAAATTTTTCCAACTTGACGACGAATTCTCATAACTTCTTCGGATTCTGAAAGAACCTCCGATGCTTGTCCTTGACTTCCACCTTCAGGCTGATGAATCATGATTCGTGAGTGTGGTAAAGCAATTCGTTTTCCACGATCTCCTCCAGCTAATACAAAAGATGCCATAGAAGCTGCTGTTCCCACACAAATGGTTGTAACATCAGCTTTTACGTAATTCATTGTGTCATATACTGCAATACCGCAAGTAACGGATCCACCGGGAGAATTAATATAAATATATAAACCTTTTGATTTTTCTTCTGCATTAAGATATAACATAATACCAATTAACTGATTGGCTAATTCATCATCTAAAGCTTGGCACAAAAATAAAACTCTTTCTCTATAAAG
>JAABUX010000097.1_pt1 | contig 146011 bp, 129 predicted proteins | sample 5561851 | NCBI WGS metagenome assembly JAABUX01 (sample SAMN10711883, study PRJNA513361) | rock metagenome | isolation source: Antarctica rocks | place: Antarctica: Victoria Land, Richard Nunatak red sandstone | collected 2016-01-03
TCCGGTCTCCCGAACATTGAACAGGGGGTCAGGATGTCGTTTCAAATCGACACCAAACTTTATAAACGCGAACCCTGATGAAATCAGGCTTTTTGCCAACCGCATCCAAATATACCGGACAGTAGTGTGTTGATGTAGACCCTGCAGTTCTGAAGGAGGTGCAGCGCGAGCATACTCAGCTCGTTGTCCTCCCGTTCGTTGCTCGCGAGCTCGCCGTGTTTGCCGAAGAAGCCGATCTCGCGCGCCGCGGATTGCGCAAGCCGCAACTCCTTGTTGCCGACGGCGCCTGCGGCTTGTGGGCTGCGGCCGACAAAGCGTGGCCCAAGGTTGCCCAACAACGGTGTTGGTTGCACAAGATGCGCAACGTCGAGGAGAAGCTTCCAAAGAAACATCAACGCGCGGCTCACGCTGCGATGACGGAAATCATGCCTGCGGAGACCGAAGCCGAAGGTCGCCGCAAGCTTCGTTGGCGGCCACCTCGCCGCGGTCGGCGGCTACCCGCGCCTGCGAAGGGTGTTGTTGGAACCGGTCGCCGCCGAATAAGACCCGTCACGCGAAGCGAAGCAGCAACCCGCTTAGAGCGAGATGACTCCCGTGATTCCCAAGACGATCGAATCGCGCGCCGGCGTGAATCCTGGGATCGCGCGGGTCTCCTGGCCGTACGGGTTGAGAACGTACTGAATGTTGGGCCGGAAGACGACGCCTTGTCCCGCTTGGATCGTGTAGTTCAGTTCGATAGCTTGTTCGGAGCTAGTGTAGGGAATCGCGTAGCCGGCCGCTTCCAGCGAGGTTTCCAGGCGCTGGAGGCGCGGGTTGAAGTTCTCGTTCCCGAACGCGAGACCGATCGTATCGTCCGGTCGACCGTGGAAGGTTTCCGTGCTGAACGAGGCCGCCGCTGACTTCGGTGCTGATTTGAGACGTGTTCGGGTCGGAATATTCGAACGCACCGAAGAAGACCAGTCCCCCCTGGTGCGGGCCGGTCTTGCCGATGAGTACGTGATCGACTTGCACGTCGCCGCCGGAACGGCCTCGGGTGTACTGGTTGGTCGGGACCAGCGCGAGCCCGGCCTGGATGCTCGCGTTATTGTTATTGGGGCTCGGGAGAATCGTGCCGGCGAGGTCGTTGCGATAATCGGGTACGTTCGACGTATCGAAGAAGCCACCGACACGTACGTTTCCGACCTGTTCGTTCGCGCGATTGCGCAGCGTGTAGCCGATCTCGGCGGGATATTCGGTCCCGACGCCGCCCTTGAATCCGAAGTACCCGCCGCCGCTTGGGCTGAGCACGATCGGGTTCTCTTGGTACGCCGCGGCCTGAATGTAGAGGTCAGGCGTCGGCGATACCTTGAGCCGGACCGCATACTCCGAACCCGGGTAGTAAATGTAGCCTTCGGAGCCGCGGCCCGAACCTGGAATGCCCGGATTGTTGTAGAGAAACGACGCCGGCGATCCACAGAAATTGTTGTTCTGGAACGAGCAGTAGAGATTGACGCCGCCCCAGTAGGTCGAACCGACGGCGAATTCGTCTTCTTCGTTCTGCTTGCCGACCCGAATGCTCAGTTTCTTGTCGAGCAGAAACTGCTCGTAGTCGAGGTAAGTGACGCGCGTCGTCTGGCCGCCGCCGTAGATCTCTTGCTCTGAGATGAGACTTCCGACGCCCGTCGTTGCGATTCGGCTGCCGATACGCGAGGTAAGCAGAAAGTGCAGCGTGCCGGCAGCACTGCTGTTGAAGAGCTTGCTGAAATCTTCATCGAAGCCGAAATTGAACTGCCCCGCGTTGGCGGTTCCACGGACGACCGCGTTGCCGCCGATTGGTCTGCCGCCCGTGATGTTGCCGGCCGCCTCGGTGAGAAAGGTACTTTGCAGCGACAAACCCTTTTTCAAAAGCGCCGAACGCTCGCCGCCGCCGAAATCGCCGAGCACGCCGCCAATCGGCTCGGGCTTATTCTCGGATTGCGCGACCGGAGGAGCCGGGCTCGCCTGCGGCGCTTCGCTCGCTGAGCCGGGCGCAGGCGAGCCGCTTGCCGCGGAACTCGGACTCGATGTGGCAACGTCCGCGACGGCACCGGGAACGGCGACATCGGCAGACGCGGGATCGGCCGCGCGCGCGACTCCTTCCGTCGCGGTGACGACGGAAAACGCAAACGCCGTTGCCGACAGCGCCGCAATGCGACGAAACCATTGAACACGAAATTCCATACGGTCTCCGGTCTGAGCGATGCAGCGGACGAGAACGCGCAAACCCCTTGACGCGAACCGCGGAGAGGAGCATCGATTGTGAATCTGAGTGTTTAGCGTCAACGGGCGCCGCGCTGTAAGTTCCCTTACAAAAGCACTACGTCTCGTGACCTCTGCGAACCGCGACTTGACGGCGCAAGGCGTTCTCGAGTTGGACGAACCCGCAAGCGTTCCCCACAGCGTTCGTTCGTCACAGAACGCCCGCAGCGGATCGGGCGCATCGAGCATCGCGTGCGCCTTCACCGCATCCATCACGCCGTCTTGATACGGGAACGCGAGCTCGGCGCGATGCTAACGCCGCAGAAAGAGATGAAGCGCGCCGGTAGTGCGGCGGTATGAAAGATATACGCATCGCGCGCGAGGTGTTTCAGCAACGTGGGCACGACCCAACCGAGAATCTTCGAGTATCTGTCCGCCGCGACGCGCTGGTTCGTATCCGCAATGTACGGATTGCTGAAACGTTCGAGCAGGGTACCGCGATACGCGACGAGATCGATCTGGCTCGGCGATAAGCGCGGTATCGCATCCTGCGCACGTAATCATAATCCGTTGAACGAATGCCGCTCTCGTAAAGCGATTAACCGTGCGAAATCCTGCGCGCTCCTGGCGCTCGATCCGAGCCTCAAGCATCGAATCGCGGCTGCGGTCGTCGCAACGCGTGTTGGAGAACCGCGTCGTCGTTTCGGCGACGCTCGCGCGTCCGCAACGTTTGGTGGCGGAACTCGCGAGGCCTCGACCGCACACGAATCGCCGTTAGCCGAGCCGGCTGCCGAAACCGCGTGCCGACACTGCCGTCGTCAATGCCCAACCGCTGATTCCGACGCGCACGACAAACGCGCTGAGGAAATTTCGTGAGCGACATAACGGCCGCCTTCGTTTGTAAGTTCTCTTTACTAAAGCCGCTGCTCTTGGGCAATGCGTGGCCTGCCACGAAGTAGCGACTGAAGATGTCGATCATTACGAGCAACGAAAATCAGACGCCTTTCTGCGGCCCGCGAACTTTAGCAACGTCGCACGATAAAATCTGACGCGCCCGAGTCGCCAGCAGTTCGGGCTTACGGTACTCTGAATGCCGTGCGAAGCGCCGGCGCTCGTGGACTTCGCCGTTGGCTCGCCAAGCGTAGAGTTGCGAGGATTAAATGCCCTCGCGACGCAGGTACGCACCGACCGTGCCAGGGGTGCAAGCACCAGCCTCACCCAAGATGCGTACTTCTCTTCAACCGAGAAGCGTCGAGGCTCGGCTTTTCTGAAATCTCGATGCTTGAAGACTACACTGACACAGGCGTTCTTGATGACGAGCCGTTTCTCGCGGCGTTGGTCATGGTATGTTCCTTGCGGTCACGCCGTGAGATTACCGCTCATCGGGTGCCGGTACCAGATCAGCCTGACAGGTGGGGTCCGCCATTCTCAAGGTGTGCTACGAAAAGATCGAGTGATACCCGTTTCCGGCCCATCGCCGGCATCGTCGTCCAGTTCGTCGTCGTTGTCGCTCTTCTCTTCGGAGCGACGGGAAGATGGAACTGGTGGCAGGGGTGGGTCTTCGTCGGCACGCTCGTCTTCGGTATTGTGGCGTCGACTTTCCATCTCTATGTGACCGACAAGAACCTGTTCGTGGAGCGTACGCGCTCACCGATCCAAGGCGCTCAACCAGCGAGCGACAAGGTGATAGTGTTGCTCTTGGTCGTCACGTTCTACGGCTCGCTATTCATAGCTCCTATCGACGTTTTCCGCCTTCACCTCCTCAGCAGCACGCCGGCACTCGTCTCGTGGCTGGGCTTGCTGCTCTTCAGCATCGGCTGGTTCGTTGCCAGTCGAGCCTCGTACGACAATACCTTTGCCGTGCCGGTCGTGAAATATCAACCAGAACGACGACAAGAGGTCGTCGACACGGGACTCTACCGGATCGTCCGACACCCGATGTACGCAGGCGGCATACTGATATATCTGGGGATGCCGCTTTGGCTAGGGTCGTATGCGACGACCGCCGTGTCCGCTATTGCGGTCGCAGCGCTGCTCGTGCGTATCCTGCTTGAAGAGCGCTTTCTAAGGCAAACGCTGCCCGGCTACGCCGCTTACGAACAACGCGTTCGTTACCGGCTGATCCCGCTACTGTGGTAAGCGTCTCCCGGTTGAGAGCGCGGTGTCCGCCGCGCTATTCGGACGCGGTCCATTTGCCTAAGTCGGCCTTCTCTTTTGAACATCAAGCTTTCCGAATATGGCTGCCGCGAGAGCCGCGGCCGGAGCTTGGCTTATCGAGTACAACGAGCCAAGGCCGCACAGTCCGCTCGGCTATCTGACATCGCTTCTCTATCCAGCTCAACAAGTATCCGCGGCTTGATTAGCGGTCTCAGGTCATGCGCGGGGCATCGTGAACCTGCGTGATTCGCGCCCGAATGCGGGCCGCGAATGGTGTTCGGCTGGCGTAGTTTTTTGGGAACCGGTCAATGCTGGTCCAGCTCCCAATTTGCGTTACTTCAAATTGCTACCAGGGGCCGAGACAAACGAGACGAGTCGATGAACGTCTGCGAATTCAAGCGGCGCTCCGGCGATGACGACTATGCCATTAAAACCGAAGACGGGCCGCAATGCTAACGACGAACCACGCGATCCGCACCGGCGTGCGACCCGAAGCACGGCTCGCGAGCGCTCGAAAATAACTCCCGTAGTGACGGAGGCGTAGGAGGAAGATCCGCGACTAGCGTGCCGAACTCGCAACCGGGGAGTACGCTTATGGAAGTCCTACAGCTCGTTCTCGAAGTCTTCGTCAAAACGCCGGCCTTCCTCGTCGTTCCACTCCTCCTGCTCGTGTTCGTCTTCCGGTCGCCTTGGTCGCCATCGAAATTTTACGTACATCACGATCACGAGCATTTGGGGGAGCAGCGCCGTGCGCAGGGCACTACCGTCGCCGAAACGGGCGAACCGGAGTTACGAGTTTACTGAGCGATCAGCGCGTCGATCTCCGGATCGAGACGGCGAATGACTCGCAATAGAACAGCGCTTTTTGCACTGTCGTTAATTCCGTTTGGCGCAACCCGCTTCGATGAGCCGTCGTTCGGCATGTATTCGTAATTTAAGCCGTTTACGGTCAACTTACCGGCCGCGGTCGTAATCTGAACGCTGCCTGCCTCGCGCGTACCGAAGGTGCGCATCAGCGCGGTAATGGGGTTCGTCGTTTTCGCCAGTGCCATAAATCATTCGGTTCGCCGCGCAGCCGGCTAAACCGTGCTTTGCGTCCGCAGGACTGCCGGGATCGCCGGACGGGAACCGCTAGCCCGGCGTTCAACACAGCGGACCGATGTCTGATCGACCGCTTATCGTCGCTGCGGGCCCGGTGGCGGGAAGAGTGGCGACCGAGCTGAGGAGCTGGGCTACGCTCGTCGCCGGCGACGACGACGAGCCGCTCGAACCAGCCAAGGTCCGCGAAATACGGGCGGCCGAAGGGTTGCTGATAGATACGCGGCTACGCATCGACGAGGAGCTCCTGGTGCGGTTGCCGGCTCTGCGCGTCGTCGCCTCGGCCGCGGTCGGATACGATAATATCGACCTCGCCGCCTGCGCCGAGCGAGCAGTGCTCGTTTCGAATGGACGCGGGGCGCTCGACGATGCGGTCGCGGACCTGGCCTTGGCGCTCGTGCTGATGTGCCGCCGGCAGATACCGGAGTCGCTCGCGTGGGCGACGAGTGGAGCCTGGGTTGGCGGTCCGGCACCGTTCGCCCACGACGTCGCCGGTGCGACGCTCGGAATTTACGGTCTGGGCGCGATAGGCCTCGAACTTGCCAAGCGCGCGCGAGCTTGCGGGATGCGGCTCGCGTATCACAATCGCCGGCAACGGGACGATGATGCTGAGACTCGCGCAACCTACCGAAGCTTGACGGACCTCGCTCGCTGCGCGGACGTCCTCGTGATCCTGACCCCGCTTACAAACGAAACGCGCGGTCGCTTTTCGCGCGAACTCCTGGCCTGCATGCAACCGACGGCGTGCCTCGTGAACGTGGCTCGCGGCCCGATCGTCGACCTAAGTGCACTCTATGACGCGCTCGTCTCCGGAGCGCTTGCCGGCGCCGCGCTTGACGTAACGGACCCCGAACCCCTGCCGCCGGCGCACCCCCTCTACGAGCTGCCGAACGTCGTCATCGTGCCGCACATCGGGAGCGCGACGTTCGAAACCCGGGAACGCATGTCGCTACTCGCGGCTCGAAACCTGGCCGCATTCTTCCGTGGCGCCCCGCTCCTGACACCGGTTCAGTAGACCGCTCGGCGCTCGCGCGGCCCGCGAGAAGCTAAAAAGCCGGCCCTTGCGAGCCGGCTTTCCTTATCCCCTTGAACGAACTAGCGGTGCGAAGACTGACGCGTGCTGAAGCAGTCGCGGCAGTAAACGGGCTTGTCGCCACGCGGCTGGAACGGGACATGTGCCACTTGACCGCATTGGCTGCAGGTCGCGGAGAACATTTCGCGCTCGGCACGGGCGCCGCCATATCCGCCGCCGGAACCGCCGGAGCTGTAGCCCCCGCCGGAGCCGCCGGAGCTGTAGCTTCCGCCACCGCCACCGCCGCCGCCGCTACCGCGCTGCGCTTTGCGCGCCGCACGGCAGTCGAGGCAACGATTCGGCTTATTGGTAAAGCCTTTGGAAGCAAAAAACTCTTGCTCGCCGGACGAGAAGGTAAAGGCGGTATTGCAATCTACGCAATTTAGGGTTTCATCGGTGTACATCTGGACTCCAGTTTCAGGATTGTTACGCGTCGGTTCGAGTTAACTTCGCTAGATCTTAACAACTGGAGCTGAAGACGAATCTTACAAAACCACTAAGCGGACCGCGAATGACTCCGGAATCGTGCGACGCATGGCACGTCCGGCGCTAATGTAGAGTCTCATAAAACACCCAAAGGTTGCAACGGGCAATGCGAAAATTTATTTCCTGATAGGTGCGAACCGCTCCCCCGTCCCCCTCGACAAATCGGTCAGGCGAGTTCGCCAACGGCGCGGTAGGCCTGGTCGATCGCCTGGTCGGTATACGCGGCGGCGGCTGCATCTGCATTCGCGATTGCGATCCGTCCGAAGCGCCGGCGAGCGATTTCGTTCGGGGTCGTGCCGCCGTCGAAAAACGAGTCGGGATCCCAAAGCGGGTTGTATTCATACGCGTATCCGTGCGGCCAGCGGTTGACCGTGATGGCGCTGATATCGCGCGCCGGGTCGAAGCCACCGGGCCCGAGCACGCGCGCGAGCTGGTCGCGAATCTTCCGCTCGAAATACTCGAACGATTGCCCGAGCAGCTCGTACCGGCCCGCGGCGTGTTGATCGCGCTCGGAAAGGCCCGGCTTGCAAGGCGTACGGAGCATCCGCACCAGAACGGGTTCGGTTGCAGAGCGCGCCGAGGCGTACGTGCCGATATCTACCGGATCGTCGAGCCGCACGTTGACGTGGAACATGCCGGGCGTATCGATGCGTGCGACCCCGAGGCGCCGGAACGCTTGCCAATTACGGAGCGCGACGACCGTGTAGACGAGCGGCACTTTCTTGCCATAGCGCAGTGCCGTTTTCTGCTCCGGCGGCAGCTCCGGCACGACGTACGGTAACATCATATTCCAACCCGCCATGACGACGCCGGCGGCGCGAACGGCATACCTCCGGTCTGCGCGTTCGTAGAAGACGTCGACCTCGCGCGCCGTCGAAGGGTCGCCGCGATGGCGAACGTGTACGACGGTACTGGAAAGCCGGATACGAACGGGGGACCCGGCCCGGTCCAAGCGCCCGTAGTCGGCGCGGGCCGTCACGACGTCTTCCACGGTCGTTCCCGGGAGCGCGTGCGGCAGCAGCGCGCGAACGAGCAGCCGTGCGATCGAAGCGTTGCCGTCGGGAAAGTGAAACGTATATGGGGGTGCGTTCGGAATCGCCCAGCCTTTGGGCGTAAACCCCATACGCGGATAGGGACCCGGCGCGAGATTGAGTCCCGCGAAGCCCGGGAAATCGAGGCCCCAACAATCGAGCGCGCTCACGCCGTCGATACCCACGCCGAACAGATCGTGCGTACGCGTCTGATAGAACGGGATGACTCCCGCCTCCACCCGCGCCACGTTCAACAAGTAATCCCGATAACTAAGGCGCGAAAGTCTTTCTTTCTTTTCATCGGACGTAAGGCCCGGGAGATAGTCGGCGCTCGCCCCTTGGAAGCGTGCGATGTCGCGTTTGACCGCTTCCGAAAGCGGAGCGCGCTTGAGAAACGCCGCCCATGCTTGCGCCGAGGCCGCGCCGCCCACGGCTGCATCGTCTGCGGGCAATCCGGCCACGAGACGGTCTTCGCCGAACGTTTCCTTATCGAAAAACACGGCCGCTCCCAGACCCCGATAGAACTCCGGCCGATCGCAGTCTTTCGCAAGCGCTACGGGCGCTATGCCGAGCTCGGTCAGCAGGCCGCGCGCGACGGCGCTATACGGGACCGGCGATTCGATCGCATACGTACCGCCGTTGGCGAGCATGAGGCGGCCGTCTAAATGGAACTCGTTGCGCCTCGCGTGGCCGCCGAAATCGTCGTGATTTTCAAGAATGAGAATTCGTGCCGCCGGATGTTCTTTGAGGTAAAAATGCGCGGCGGCAAGGCCGCCGATGCCGGCCCCGACGACGACCAGATCGTACGCCTCGTGCGTCTGCACGGCGCTACCGGCGACGAACGTTCCGTCGCGCAACTCATGCGCGACGGTAAACGACCCGTCGTGACTGCCTCGCAGCCCGGCCCGGGCCGGCGGATAGTAGCCGGCTTCATCTTGGGGAAAACGGCTCGCGGCCTGGGCGAGCGTCGGCAATCCCGCGGCTGCGACCGCACCCGCGGCGATCGCAACCCCGTTTAAAAAATCGCGCCGCGCAATGGGGCAACCCATGCCGAGCTCGGCGTTATTAGGATCCAAGGTGGAAAAGCCCCGCCGGTTGCATGATCTGCGGATTCGCACCGCTGCCGGGAAGGCCCCGGTGAGCTCAGCCTGCCCGGCGCGCCGGACTACCCGGTTGCCGCGATTGGTTCGCCCGAGCGAAGCGCGTGGCGCGAGGAGATTTGCTCGGCCAGATATTCCGCGTCGCGAGCTATCCCGGAAAATCGCCCGGAACCCCACGTGTACAGCCACGGCAGCCCGAGGAAGTATAGCCCGTCGACCGTCGTAACCCCGCGCTGATGGCGCGGATAACCAGCCCCGTCGAACGCCGGAAGATCGACCCAACGGAAATCCGACGCATAGCCGGTCGACCACACGACGCAGGCGATGTTCGCGCTGCGATAGTCGACGCTTGACGGCGAGCGCTCCGGTTTCCAGACCGGGGCGTACCGAGCTTCCGCCGGTGCGTCGATCCCGACGCGTTCGATGTGTGCGTCGATCGTCGTTTTTATGCTCTCGGCGACTGCATCCGCACCGTCCAGATTCCGCTCCAGGTCGTCCTCGAAGACGAGCGCGCCGTCCCGCACGTCGCGCAGGCGGCCGTACAATTGCATCCCTTCGAGCGCGAACGCACGCAGATCGATGTCGCGTCCGCCGTCTCGGCCGGTCACGTAGTGGTTGGGCCGGCGCCGGATACCCTCTTTGAGCGGGTGCTGATCGACCGGCAAATCGTAGTAGCCGAGATCCGTGAGCCATTCGACGACGTCTTTGCCACGATAACGTCGAGCGGTGCGCGGCGCGCTCCCGACGCTCAGGTGAACGCGCCGCCCGGCAAGATGCAGATCCTCGGCAATCTGAGCGCCCGACTGCCCGGTCCCGACGACGAGCACGTCGCCCTCCGGCAGCTGCTCGGACGACTTGTAATCCGAGGAGTGCAACTGCACGAGTTCGAGCGGTAAGCGCTCGGCGAGCCGCGGCAGCGTCACGCTATGATAGCCGCCGATCGCAACGACGACTTGATCGGCCCGTGACGTGCCGTCCGGCGTCTCGCAGACGAAGCCACGTCCGTCATCGCCGCAGGTTAGCTTCGTGACCTCGACCCCCTCGCGCACGGGGGGCGCGAATGAAGCCGCATAGGCTTCGATATAGCGCACGATCTCATCTTTTTGCATAAAACCGTATGGCTCGCTGCGCTGTAATCGAAGCCCGGCAGGCGGCACTGCCAATTCGGCGTGACGAGGCAGAACGTATCCCAGCGCTTCGCACGCCACGTATGCGCGATGCGATGCTGTTCGAGAACGACATGCTCGATCCGGCGCTGCTTTAACTGGTAACTGAGTGAGAGTCCGGACTGTCCGCCGCCGATGACGATGACGGGATACTGCTCGTTCATACGGCAGTTTCATAAAGGCGTTGATAGCGAGCGAGGTGAGCTTGCGCGCACGCGCGCCACGTGAACGAACGCGCGACGCGCGGAGCGCTCGCGCGTAAGCGGCGAGCGACGCTCGGGCGCAGGGCGCGCAACATCGCTGCGGCGATGGCCTCCGGAACGCGCGGGTCGACGAGCAGCGCCGCGCGGCGCGTAAGAAATTCGGTAAACGGCGCGATAGCCGAAGCGACGACGGGCGTACCGCAAGCCAGCGCCTCGAGCAGCACGAGCCCGAAGCCTTCGACGAGCGACGGAAACACGAACGCGTCGGCCGCCCTCAATAGTGCGACGATGTCCGCGTCGCTCAGAACGCCCGCAACCACGATACCGTCGTTCTCTGCGCGGCCGAGTTCCGCGCGCCGCGCATCGAAGGCGCGCCGATACGCTCGGTGTTCGAATACGCTCGCGCCGCCCGCGATCACCAAGCGCGCCGCCGGCAGCCTTGCGCGAACGAGCGCGAACGCTTCGAGCAGCGCGAGCGTATTCTTGCGCGCTTCGATACCGCCGATCGTAGCGAAGATGGGACCTGTGCCGAGCGCCATCCGGTCGCGCAGTTCTAAGCGCAGCTCCTTCGAAACCGGTGTGAAGCGCCCGGTATCGACACCGCTCGGCACGATCTGCGCCTCGATGCCGTAGCGCGCGCGCAGCTCGTCACGCCACAGCGCGCTAACCACGAAGCAGCGTTCTGCGGCTACGATCGAACGTTCTTGCAGCGCCGCGAGCTCGGGATCGGCGAAGTCGTCGATGTGATGGACGGTCCGCACGAACCCCGCGATGGCGCCGCACCGGGCGAGCGTCGCAAGGGCATTGCCGGATATGCCGTCTTGCGCGTGATAGACATCGAACGCTTCCGCCCGCTCCGAAAGGTAGCTCACGTATGCTGCGATGCGCCGGCGCACGAACGGCACGATATCCTCGCGCAGCGGTTCGATTTCGACGCGGCGATATTCGCAGCGCGGCATTAGCTCGAACTCGCGTCCGGCAACGTCGATCGCGAAAAGGACGGCGTCGTGGCCGAGTGCGTGCAGCGCTTCCGCGAGCGCGCGAGCGTGCCTGACGCCGCCGCGCGGCGCGGTCGCGTACGTGAGGATCGCAACGCGCAGCCGGTCACGATAGCGCATACGTCCTCGCCCCCGTAAACGGCACCCGGTCCAAGTCCCAAAAGACTTCTTCTTCGTTACCGGCGGCGACACGCAAGCTGCCGCTTCGATCGCACGTTCCGAAGGCTTCGCACGCGATGCCGCGCGACACGAAGCGGCGCCGCACTTCGGCGACGTCGCTGGGCGCGACGGCGAAGATAAAGCCGTAGCTCGGAAAAGTTTGCAACCAACGCTCGAGCGGAACGCCGGCCGGTATCGGGAGGCGGTCGAGTTCGGCGCGCGCGCCGATGCCGGAACATTCCAACAACATGAGAAGCGTGCCGAGCAGGCCGCCCAGGCTGATATCTTTGGCAGCCGCGCACAGCCCGTCGCTCGCAAGCCCGGGCAACAGTTCGAGATCGGCGCGCAACCGGGCGTGCGGGGCTTGCGTGCTGCAGTTCCAGTACGTATACGGCTCGTGGTACGCGCCGCGTAAGTCGATCGCGGCAACGAGCACGTCACCCGGCCGCGCATCGAAGCTCGTCATCACGCGCGCCGCCCGCCCGAGCACGGCCACCGCAAGACGGTCGCCCGAACTGCGCGTATTCGTATGGCCGCCGACGATCGGAATACCGTAGGCTGCAGCCGCGGCCTGCATGCCGCTCAAGATTTCTTCTGCGCGCCGCGGAGCCGCGGCCCATACGGCATCGACGACCGCCGTCGTCCGGCCGCCCATGGCTGCGACGTCGCTTAAATTCACCATGACGCCGCAGTAACCGGCGAACCACGGCTCGACACGCACGAACTCGTCCAGTAAACCTTCGATTGCGAGCAGCGCGAAACCGTCGCCGTCGGGAATAGCCGCACAATCGTCGCCGCTGCGACAGAGGCCGCTCGACGCGCCAAGCATGCGATGAGCGAGCGCGATATCCGCTTTATGCTGCATGCCCTGGGCCGCCAGTAGCGTATCGCACAGCGCTCGTAGTCCGGAGGGCATCACGATGCGGGCCGGGCGGCAATGAGCGAAACCGATGCCTCGTCCTGCGCGGGCGGATAGTGCGCCAGGTCGGCGCGCATGAGAACGTGCGGGTGTCCGAGCAGCGTAACCTCCGCGAGCGATTCCCACGCGAGCCGGCGAAAGAAGCTGACGTTTTGGCGCTGAACGTTCGCGCAAAACGTGTCGCAACCGCGCGCGTGCGCGGTCGTAACGGCGCGGTAGACGAGCCCGCTGCCGAGCCCGTAGACCGTCCGGAAGGCGGGATCGATCGCCAGCCTCGAGCCGTACCAGAGGCCGGGCGATTCCTCGTGTATCCGCACGGTTCCGACGACGCGGTGCGCCATGCCCATTATGTAGTCGACCGCAACGATGGCGCTGGCGCGCGCATCGACGTCGTCGCAGTCGTTCTCTTCGAAGAGCCGTTGTTCTTCACAAAAGACGTAGCGTCGCAGCCGCAGCGCGGCGTCGCGCTCCCACGTTTCGGTCACGAGCTTCAAACCGAATTGCGGAGGTACGAACGGTGGAAGGGACGCCGGAAACATTACGGCGCCTCGAAGATCGAGAGTGACGAACAAGCGCCGCATTTGCCGCAACCCGCTTTGCTCCGCGCGGACGTCAGCCGCGCGTCGCGCAGCAGCGCGCCGACTTGCGAGAGCAACTCGCTCATAAACCGCGGGCTCGGCGGCGCGGCTTCCGCGAGCGGCGTGCCGCCGATCGGGACGAGCGGTACGACAAACGGGTAGACGCCGAGTTGCACGAGCGTCCGGCACATCGCGAGAATCGACTCCGGCGCGTCGCCGAGCCCCGCTAGGATGTACGTGCTCACCTGCCCGCGTCCGAACACGCTGACCGCCGCCTCGAAGGCTGCGAGATAATAATCTACCGGCACCTTAGCCTTCCCCGGCATCGCGCGCGCTCGTACCGCGGGCTCCACCGCTTCCAGATGCATGCCGAGCGTATCGGCACCGGCGGCGTGCAGCCGGGCGAACCACGTAAAGTCGTCCGGCGGTTCGCATTGCACTTGCAGCGGCAGCGCACCGACGGCTTTGATGGCCGCCGCGCTTTCACACAATACCGCCGCGCCGCGATCGGTGACGTTGGGCGTTCCCGTCGTGAGCACGGCGTGCTTGACGCCGTCGAGCCGGACTGCCGCTTCTGCGACTTCCGCGAGCTGTGCCGGCGTTTTGCGGGCGATCGTGCGGCCCGCTTCCAGCGACGCGCCGATCGCGCAGAACTGGCAGCGGGTGCGCCGGTTCGCATAGCGGATGCAGTCTTGCAGAACGGTCGTGGCGAGTACGTCGCGGCCGTGCAAGGTCGCGATTTGCCAGTACGGGATGCCGTCGGCCGTAGCGAGACCGTAGAAACGGGGGGCCGGCGGGAAGGCTAAACGCGCCACGGGGATGCCGTCGCGTTCGAGGACCGTACCACCGCCCGTAGCGGAGCGGCGCGCCGAGAACGGCGAGACGACGGAGCTGCCGGTGTGCACCGGCACCATTACCGTCCGGCCCTCGAGCGTGACCGCTTTATGATCCGAAGGGCCCGCCCCGCCGCGTCTGCTCGGAACGCCTGTGTCTACGTCATCCAGCCGCAACCCGAGCGATTGGAGTTCGGTGATCAAATTCCGGGACGTCTGCTCGCGAACGTCGCTGACCGTCATCGATTTCTCCCTCGTCCGAATACGGTTGCATGGGCGGCTTTGACCGCGCATCTATCAAGAGGCGCAGCAGTTCCGGCCGCGCATAGTGGCCGACCGAATCCATCATGCGTTTGCGCTTCGTGATGAGCGCCAGATCGAGATCGGCGAGCAGGACGCCCTCCCCGTGCGTGAGCGGGGGCACGAGATGCTTGCCTTCGGGCGTAACGATCGCCGTGCAACAGCCGCCGCGCAACGAATCCTGCAACGGCCCGGCCGCCGGCATGATGGCCGCAATTTGTTCTTCCGTCAGCCAGGCGGTCGCGTTGAGGACGAAGCAGGCCGCTTCGAGCGCGTGATGCCGGATCGTCACTTCCATTTGATCAGCAAAGATTTGACCGACGAGCGAACCCGGAAACTGGCTGCAGTGTATCTCTTCGTGCTGCGCCATGAGCGCATAACGCGCGAGCGGATTGTAATGCTCCCAACACGCGAGTGCGCCGACGCGTCCAACTGCCGTGGGCACGACGCGCAAGCCGCTCGCATCGCCCATGCCCCACACCATCCGCTCGTGATAGGTCGGCGTAATCTTGCGCCGTTTTAAGACGAGCTCGCCGTCGGCATCGAAGATGAGCTGGGCGTTGTAGAGCGTCCCGTTATCGCGCTCCGTTACGCCGAGCACGACGACGATTTCGAGGTCACGCGCCAAGGCCGATATTGCGGCGGTATCGGGCCCGGGCACGACGACCGCTTGATCGTAGAGCCGCAGATGCTCGGCTCCCATAAGTGCCGGCGGCAGCACGAAAGAGAAATACGGATAGTACGGCACGCACGTTTCGGGAAAGACCACGATCTGCGCGCCGCCCGCGGCGGCCTCACGGATTTTCGCGAGCACCTTTTCCATCGTCGCGGCGCGATCGTGCAAGACCGGTGAGAGCTGCACGACGGCCGCACGCGCAATCATACCGTCCAGGTATCCAATATCACGGCGTCATCGCGTCGATGTATGAGTTGGATATCGAGAACGTCGAGCGGACTTATGGGAGTGATACCTTCGATGAGCGACGGTTCGCCGTGGCCGTAGAGGGCCTGCAGCGAAAAGCGGCAGCAGTAAACTTTTCCGCCTTCGGCCATAAATTTCTTGAGCTGGTTATTAAAGTTCTGATGACCGGGAAACGCCTCGTCGCCGAGTTTAGGGAAGCCGCGTAGCACGCCGAGCGTTACGCCCGGTCCATAAAGCAAGATGGAGGTCTCGTAGCCCTTCCGTTGCAAACGCGTCGCTTGCAACAGGTTGACGAGGCCGATGGATCCTTCGAAAGCCACCGTGTGAAAAGTGACGAGCGCCTTTTCACCGGGCGCGGCTTTCACGTCTTCGAAAACCTTATTCTCATAATCGACGAGAAAATCGCCGTCTTTGTGCTTCGGATAATCGACGACCGCCATAGAGTACACCTTTGCGAAAGACAACTCGTTCGGACAAACGTCAACCAGTCGCGACCGCGCGCGCTCCATGTGGCCTATGACGAATGCGAGTCCGAGGAGAAGGTAATGAAATAAGTAGCGCCACTAAGATTAGTGGCGCGACGCAACGTTGAGAAGACCAGCAGTTATCGTATTAGTCAGACTCATTCACCCGATGTAGGAGAAATGCGCCCCGCTTTGGCCATCGGCACAGACCCTGAGAACACCGCCGAGCCGACGCGCCGGCGGCGGCTCGGCGAGTTTCTCAAGCGCAAGCGTGCGAACGTAGAACCGGCTCGCTTCGGCTTGCCGGTCTACCGCCGTCGGCGCGTCACCGGCTTACGGCGCGAAGAGCTGGCGATGCTCGCCGGCATTAGCGTCGCGTGGTATACGCAACTGGAGTCGGGCGCGAGTATAACGGTCTCACCGGCACTCATCGGGCGCCTCTCGAGCGTCTTGGAGCTCAACCCGCTCGAGCGCGCGTATGTGTTCACGCTCGCCTTCGACGAGTTGAGCGCGGTCGACGCGGTGCTTCCGGAACTTGAACTACTTTCGGGCGCGCGCATCTCCGCAGAAGCCTTTCAAGGCGAGATTGCGCTCGTGTTGCGCACGCATCGCGCTCTCAAAGCGCAGATTTACTCCGCTCTGCTGCATGGCCGGCTCGACGCGCTGCAGCCGCAGCTGGACGAAGCGCGTTGTCCGATCGGTCTCTGGCTGCACGACGACCTATCGCCCAATCAACGTGCGAGCGAAGCCTACACGCGCGCGGCGCGCATTCACGTGGCGTTTCATCGTGAAATCGACAAAGTCGTCAGCGCCGGCGAGACCGGTGCTACGTCTGCAGTCGAACGCTTGCTCCTAACGCCGAGCCGTTACGTCGTCGCTTCGGAAACGCTCGAGCGCGCGTTCTCCACGTGGGGCAGCAGCTGACAGCCGCCCTTTACGTACGAGCGGCGTTACTGACCAGTCCGTAAGCGCCCAGAGCGTACTGTTCGACCATGCGTTGCGTATTGAAGTACGACCCGTTGAGCGCGATCGCGTTGCGCCGCACGCGCGCGTACGCTTCCGGATCGCGATAGTACAACGGAACGACGACCTGCTCGAGCTTTTCATAGAGCGCGTTAACGTCGGCTTCGTCGCTGGCATGCGCGTCGCCGTCACCGATCGCCCAACCGGTCTCGCCTTCAATGCAACCTTCGACCCACCAGCCGTCGATCGTGCTGAGGCTCGGAACGCCGTTGAGGGCAGCTTTCATGCCGCTCGTACCCGAGGCTTCGAGCGGCGGCCGCGGCGTATTGAGCCAAACGTCCACGCCCGCCACGATAAGCGCCGCGACGGCCATCTCGTAGTTTTCAATATAGACGACGCGCACCGCATCGCCCAGTTCCCGCGCGGCTTCGAAAATACGCCGGATAACGGCCTTGCCGTCGTTGTCGCGCGGATGCGATTTACCGCCGAAGACGAACTGTAAGGGCCCGACGCGTTCGGCGATGGAGCGCAGCCGATCGAGATCGTGAAAGACCAGCGCTCCGCGCTTGTACGCCGCGGCTCGCCGCGCAAATCCGAGCGTAAAAGCAGCCGGGTCGAGTTCGACCCCGTTACGCTGCCGAACCATCCGAACGAGGTCGCTTTTCGTTTCGCGATGCGCGGCGGCGATTTCGGAGGGCGCGATGCCGACGGCATGTCGCAGGTAAGCGTTGTCGTTCTTCCAACCGGGGATGCGGCGGTCGAACAGATCGGCGAAGGGAGGCGCCGTCCAACGTCCGGCGTGGACGCCGTTCGTAATGGCCTGGATGTCGTGCTCCCCGAAGAGTTCTCGCGAAACCTCGCCGTGCCGCATGGCAACGCCGTTGGTATAATGCGCTCCACGTAACGCCAGATGGCTCATGTTCAACAAGCCGTCGTGCATCGCGCCGATCGATTCGACGAGACGCGCACGCCGCTCGCCGAGTACGTGCTGGGCGAGGTCGGGATGGAAACGATCGTGACCCGCGGGTACGGGCGTATGCGTCGTGAAGACGAACTTGCGCCGCATTTCGGCGACGTCGTCTTGCGTTATGTCGTGCGCGCCGCGGGCGGCCAAGCGCCGCTCCATCGCGGCCGCGACCAGGAGCGCCGAATGGCCCTCGTTCATGTGATAGGTCGCGATGTCCGCAGTGTAACCCAATGCTTCGAGAATCGCGTATCCGCCGTACCCGAGCACCATTTCCTGTGCGAGCCGGTAACGCTCGTCGCCGCCGTAGAGAGAACCCACGAGTGCCCGGTCATCCGCTGCGTTCTCTTCGAAATCGGTATCGAGCAGCAAGACCGGAACGACGGCGCCTGTCGTGCCCGTGAGGTCGTAACGCCAAGCCCCTACGCGGACCTGACGCCCCTCGATTTCCACGTTCACGATCGGCCGGACGCGATTCAAACGCTTCTGCGGATCCCACGAGTCAGGCAATTCGCGCTGCTGGCCTTCTTCGTCGAGCGTCTGCATGAAATAGCCGTGGCGGTGCACCATCGTTACCGCGACGATCGGAATGCGCAAGTCGGCAGCCGAAAGCAGCATGTCGCCGGCAAGCACGCCGAGACCACCACTATACGTCGGTACGTCCGACTCGAGCGCGATCTCCATCGAAAAGTAAGCAACGCGCGGAATCGCGGTTGCAGGCTCAGCGGCGAAATCGATTTCGTGCTGTGATGCTAGCATCGTCCCTCAATGGTCGGAAAGTGGCTTCGTCACAAAACGGCCGAAACCAAGCATACCCGTGGATGTCGCTATGGACAGTGTTCGGCTGCGAAATGCTCCCCTTTAGAGCTTCACCCGAGCCTACCTTGCTTTCCACGGCCTTTACCCGTGCCGGTCGCGCGCGACCGGAGGTCGATGCACCGTGCGCGAACGGCGAGCGTATGAAGAACGAGGCGGTGATCGACGGAATTACGGTCGGTGGTCAACCAACGGCGGCGGAATCAGCTTCCGGACGTTTCGCCACGGTAATCAACCTTCGCGAAGCAGACGAACCCGGCAACGACACGGGCTCGCTTCTCGCCGGCACGGACGTCGCGTATGCGCACGTTCCTTGGACGATCGATACCGTCACGAACGCGGATATCGCGCACGTGCGCGCCGCAGTCGACGCTGCGAGCGGTCCCGTGCTCATTCATTGCATGGGAGCGACGCGCGCCGCGGTCGCGGCGTCGCTCGTGTCCGCGGAGAACGACGGCAGCGGTGCCGCCGGCGCTCTTTCCAAACTTGCCGGCGCAGGCTTCGCCATTGAAGGCACGCCCTATGCGGAGTTCGTGCGCACGTATTTCGTTTCGTCGCAGCCGAAGCCGGCACGCAACGGGTAAACCTGCGCCATGCAACAACGCAAACTCGGGACCCAGGGGCTCAGCGTCTCGGCGCTCGGCCTCGGCTGTATGGGAATGAGCCAGTCGTACGGCGTGGCCGACGAAACGGTATCGATTTCGGTTATCCAACGCGCGCTCGATCTCGGCGTGACCTTCTTCGATACGGCCGAGGCGTACGGACCGTACGCCAACGAAGAGCTCCTCGGTCGCGCGCTACGCGGTGGAAAGCGCGCGGGCGCGATCGTCGCAACGAAGTTCGGCTTCAAGCTTAACCCGCAAGCGTCGAACCCGATCGCGGGCGTCGACGGGTCGCCCGCGAACGTCAAGCGCGCCGCTGACGCATCCCTCAAACGCTTGAGTATCGACACGATCGATCTATTCTATCAGCATCGGCGCGACCCGCACGTTCCCATCGAAGAAACGATCGGCGCCATGAAGGAACTCGTCGAAGCGGGCAAGGTCCGTTATCTCGGCTTATCGGAAGTCGGCGTCGAAACGCTGCGCCGCGCGCACGCCGTGCATCCGATCACCGCTCTCCAAAGCGAATATTCGCTGTGGGAGCGCGGCCTCGAAGCGGCCGTGCTGCCCGCGCTGCGCGAGCTCGGCATCGGCCTCGTCCCGTTTAGTCCGCTCGGGCGCGGTTTCTTGACGGGCGACGTAGCCAGCAACGTCGATCTGCCGGAAGACGATTACCGCCGCCGCGATCCGCGCTTCAATGCGGATAACTCGCAGACGAACGCCGCCATCGTCACGAACGTTAAAGAGATCGCCGCCGCACACGGCGCGACGCCGGCGCAAATCGCGCTCGCCTGGGTCTGCGCGAAGGGTGCGGACATCGTGCCGATTCCGGGTACGAAACGCGTCCGTTATCTCGAGGACAACGTGGCCGCGCTCGACGTGGAGCTCTCGGCCGCCGATATGGAAAAGCTCGATGCGCTCGCCGATCTGACGGCCGGCCCTCGCTACAGCGAAGCGATGATGTCGATGGTCGAGCGCTGAGAAGCGGGTCGGCTTCACACAATAGACGGCGTTCTTAGGGACTTATGCGGCAAGCGCGTCGCGATTGGTACTTACGTACCCTCTGCCTCCGCATCTGCAGATGAGAGGCTTATGATAATGGTCTCGTCTTGAAAAGCGTTGGTCTTGCCGTTGCGTGACGGCTTCGTTTTCGCTGCCGACTGAAGTGCCGCGCGGTATGAAGTTTTCGGACGCGATCGTTTGCAAGCGGATCAACGTCGCTCGAGGCGCCCCTGTTATTGAGAGGCACCAATTTGAAGAGCGCACTCGTATCGATAGCGTTGCTGTCGGCCGTATTTGTAGCGGCCCCGGTGGAAGCGCGGCCGCTTGCGGCGAACATCATGACCCAGCCGGCGGAGCGTCCGTCTCAGTCGTTTCAACGTCTGGTACCGCATGGCGTAACGAGTATCGGCACAGCTCGAGAAATACAGGCCGCCACCGCGCCGAGTTCGGGCGGGTTAGAGATTCGGCCGACCAAACGCGGGCATTCTGCGGCCGATATTCATCCGGCGATGTTTGCGCGGAATTTTGCCGCCGCGAACGTGGTCGCGGTTCCGAGCGCCAATGGGCGGCGGGTCGAAGCTCCCGATCCGGGGTTCTTCGGTTTTGCCGGGTTAACGCACTACGATCAACGGACCGCCGGCACGGGCGTTTACGCGGGCACGCAGTATTCGCTCGAACCGCCCGACCAAGGCTTATGCGTCGGTAACGGCCTCGTCATGGAGCCGGTCAACAACGCGCTAGCCGTCTACACGCAGGGCGGAGCGCTCCTGCGCGGACCGACGCCGATGAACGCGTTCTTTGGTTTGGCCCCGGAAATCGTTCGCCCGTCCGGCCCCTACGGACCGTCTCTTTCCGATCCGAGATGTTACTTCGACCGGGATACGCAGCGCTGGTACGTCTCGGAACTGGAAACGGGCAGAAATCGCGTCACCGGTGCCGCTACGGGCGAAGCATCGCAGTTTATTGCGATCAGCCAAACTGCCGATCCGAAGGGAGCCTTCAACGTGCTCTCGTTCGATACGACCGACCGCGGACATCCCGGCTGTCCGTGTTTCGGCGATCAGCCGCTGCTGGGAGCGGACGCGAACGGCATCTATATTACGACCAACGAATTCCCGCAATTCAAGGCGGGATTCAATGGCGCGCAAGTCTACGCCTTATCGAAGATCGCACTCGCGCTCGGCATCCTTCCGACAGTCGTCCATCTCGATCTCGGGACGATAGCGACGCCCGACCCGGCGGCTGGTCTTTGGTATTCGGTTCAACCCGCAACGACGCCGGAATTACGCCGCGATCACCAAGAACAGAACGGAACCGAGTATTTCCTAAGCGCACTCGACTTCTTCAACCGCACCGATAATCGGATCGCAACGTGGTCACTAACGAACACTGCGACCCTCTGGAACCCGCGCCCCAGCGTAAAGCTCGCGCATGTCGTGATCGGCAGCGAAGCGTACGGCGCACCGCCGAACGCGACACAGGGCCCGGGCCCGCGTCCGCTAGGGAAATCGCTCGATGCACCGCTCGAGCTGCTGCAAACGAACGACGATCGTATGAATCAAGTCGTATTTGCACAAGGCCGCCTTTGGGCGGGTCTGAACACCGCGTTGTTCGCTGCCGGCAAACTCCAAGCCGGCAGCGCGTTCTTCGCGGTCGAACCATCGCTCGCCGCGGGCAAACTTACCGCGAAAGTCGCCTACCAGGGCTACGTCGCCGTTGATGGACAAAACGTGATCTTTCCTTCGATCGGCGTCAACGGCGCGGGCGACGCCGTCTTGGTCAGCACGCTGACCGGGCCCGCTTATTACCCGAGCGTCGCCTACGTCCGGCTGAACCGGCCGAACTATAACGTCCGGCTCGCAGGCAAAGGCGTTTTACCGGAAGACGGTTTTACGGGCTATCCGGCTTACGGCGGCTCCGGAGCCGCGCGCTGGGGCGATTACTCGGCAGCGGTCTCCGACGAGCACGGCAATCTCTGGTTCGCAGGTGAATACATTCCCGGCGGCTCGCGCACCCTGCTGGCTAATTGGGGCACGTTCGTCGGCGAACTTCCTGCTCCCTAAGCGGTAGGGAACGAGTGAGCGCTACCGTATCCACGTGGCCGACGGTAGCGCCTACTCCCGCCGGCGCCGCATCTTCCCACGATTGACAACCCGGCCCGAACGGGTAAACGCCCCTTATCGATGCAGAAAAACGCGAAGCGCGCCCTATGGGTAACGGCCGGTATTCTCGTGCTCGCGATCGCGGTGTTGACGCTAAGCGGATTCGTCGTTCGCAATCTGGTTTCGCAATCTTTCCGTACGGCGGAGCATATTCGAGCGTCGAAAACGCTTGCTTTCGCGGCGCAGAAGGACCAGCTCGACGAAGAAACCGGCTTGCGCGGCTTCGCGGCAACGCGCGACACGCTCTTTCTGGACCCCTACCGCGCCGGCCGCGCGCACCTTGGGCAGACGCTTGCGGCATTGCGCAAGGATCTCGAGTCGCTCGACGTTCCTAGTGGAGCGCGTTTCGTCGACGACGCGCAACGGATCAACGCGGCGTGGTTCGCCTCCGTCGCGCACCCTCTGCTGAGTTCGAATACGAAAAACGCGTCGGCGATCGAGCGGCACGGTAAAGCTCTCGTCGATCGCTACCGTTTCGATTTTGCCCGCATCGATGCCGCGCTCGATCGCCTCGAGACGGACGTTAACGGGGACGCTCAAACGGCGATCGACCGGATCAGCGCCTTCGTGGGCTTGACGATTCTCGTAATCGTTTTATTCGCGTTGACGTTCTTCATGCAGCAGGCGCGACTAGGCGCGCGCCTGGAATTGGCGCGCCTGCGGGCGGAAGAGCAGCGGCGGCGCACGGCCGAACTACGGGCGTCCTACGAGGCAGAAAAGCGCGTCGCGGATACGCTGCAGGGCGCCTTTTCGCAGCGGCCGTTACCGAAGCTGCCGCTGTTGCGTTTCAGCGCAACCTACGTGCCGGCTACGGAAGAAACGAAAGTCGGTGGCGATTGGTACGACGCGCTCGAGCTCCCCGAAGGTCGGGTCCTCTTTGCCATCGGCGACGTAGCGGGTCACGGCATCGACGCTGCCGTCACGATGAACCGCGCGCGCCAGGCGCTGATCTCGAGCGCTCTCTTCGACCCCGAGCCCGCTTCCGTGTTGCAGCGCGTCAATTTCGAAATGCTGCGTGAGAACGCTCCGATGGTAACGGCGGTTGCCGGCTTTGCCGACGCGCGTACCTACGAATTCGTCTACGCCAGCGCCGGTCATCCGCCGCCCGTTATAATCGAACCGGGCCGCGCGCCGCGCATGCTCGAGTTCGGTTCGCTTCCGCTTGGAATTTCACATACAGCCTCATATCGTTCACATCGCATACAAACGGTTCCCGGAGCGATGCTGGTCCTGTATACCGACGGTGCGCTCGAACATTCTCGGAACGTCCTGGAAGGTGAAGAGTTGCTGCTCGAAGCGACCGCTGCAGCCGCAGCAAACGTGGAAGTGGATGCCGCGACTGTCATACATAATGCAATCTTTCACGGTCGCAGCGTCGGAGACGACGTAGCCATCTTGACGATCGGCTTTGCTTCCGATCCGGCGAGCGGCTTAACGATCTCCGCCGATTACGCGCAAACCGCGTTCAACGGACGCGTTTCGCGCCAGCCCGCAGTAACACCGAAAGCCGTGCCGTCGCTCGCGCAGCGTATTAGCTATCCGTTTCTCGAAGAGATGGCGTCTTGAACGCAGGCTCGTCGCTTGCAGTCATCCGCCTTACCGGTGAACTCGATATCGGCAGACGCGAAGAGATCGGCAAGGCACTCGTCGTCCACGGCTCTGAGCCCGGCATTCTCGTCGATTTCGCCGAGGTCACGTACGCCGACTCGACGACCTTGACGCAGCTACTCCGCTTCCGCGCGGACGCGGAACAGTTCGGCGTTCCGATCGCGATCGTCATCGCCAGCCGCCAATTCGCGCGCCTCATTCAGTATGCCGGTCTCGGTGAAGCTTTCGAGATTTTCGATAGCAGGGCCGCGGCACTCGGATATCTCAACGAGGCCGGAAAAAAATGATCGACCGCTCGGAACTGCGGGTCTATTCTCCGGCGAAGCCCGGGACCGCGGCGCCGATGCGCCGGGCGCTAGCCGCGTTTCTGGCCGTTCTCGAGTTCGAGGATGAATCGATCGAGGACATCTTGATGGCCGTCGGCGAGGCGCTCGCGAACGCGGTCGAGCATGCCTACGCGGGAAGCCCGCCGGGAGTGGTCGAGTTGTACGCGCGCGTCGATCCGGAAGCGCTGCTCAGCGTTGACGTTTGCGACGAAGGCCGTTTCATCGAACGCGAGCCACGGGCCGGGCGTGGTTTCGGCTTGCGGATCGTGCAAACCGTGGCACAGGCGGTATCCGTCGAGACCGACGGCGGAACGCGCGTCCACATGATCTTCAACGCGGCCCGAAACTGTGCTTAGCGCGCCGCTTCAGCGCGCTCGCGGCCTGCCGCCGGTCCCAAGCTTGTGCGGGAACGTTGTCATAGATTGGTCGCGACTAACACCCGGCTAACGCAAAGCGGATTAGTAACGGATGCTTCTTTGGTGGCACGAGAACGCGGCCGCTATCGCATCGAATATTGGCGCGCTCAAAACGCGTAATCGCGTTGACCACGGCCCTCCGCGGAGACCGCCCGAATATGTCGCTTAATCCGACGTTCGCGGTGACCGTCTTTGTCAATTCGGGTTAACGGCTCGGCTGTCAGAGCGCCCGGCTCATAACCGAGAGGGCCCGGTTTCGAGACCGTGCCACTAAGCGGGGTCCGCGCCGTCAAGGCGGCGCATCGCGTAAAAACACAGCAATAGCCAATCCCATAGTAGACGTCGTTACATTAGAGCAGGCGGCCCGAATTCGCGCCAATTAGGCAGCGTCGGGAGTGAAGCGGCACGCACCGTCTCGCCCGCTACTGCGCGCCGCACCGCGCTACGGCAAGAGGACCTCGAGCGGCGGAGGCGTTCCGCGCAGACCACGCAGCAGGCGGAGCGCCGCGAGAACCAGTTTCGTCCGCTTGCGAATAAGTGCGCTATCGGCCGCACGACGCACGCCCATCGCGTGGGTCGGGTAAACGTGCAGCGTCGACGCGAGCGCGCTCACGGAAAGCCGTCGCGCTCGTGTCAGCGCGATTTCCGCGATCAGTTCGCCCGCGCGGGCGCCGACTATCGTGCCGCCGAGCACGCGGCCGCGCGCGTTCGCGAGGATCGTCACGAAGCCGCGTTCGCTGTCGTCGACGATCGCGCGATCGAGCCGCGCGAATGGAAACGTGTGCGCGACGTAACGACGACCGATGCGGCGCAGATCCGCTTCCGTCGGACCGACCTGGGCGAGTTCGGGCGCCGAAAACGTCGTCCACGTCACCGAATCCGCATCGAAGCGGGTCGGGATGCCGACGACCGCATTCATCACCGAGACCACAGCCATGCGCTCCGCAACGTGCGTGAAGCGTGACGTCGTCGCACAATCGCCCGCAGCGTAGATGTGTCGCGCCGTCGTCCGACACCGCGAGTTCACGCGAACGACGCCGCCCCGCACCGCGACTCCCGCTCGCTCGAGTCCGAGGTAGTCGACGCGGGCGACGCGACCGACCGCAGCGAGGATGAGATCGCCACGTACAATCGTGCGATCGTCGAGCGTCGCGGTGACGACACCTCCATCGTACGAGGCGGCGTCGACACGGCGAGCGGTGAGGATCGTGACGCCCTCGGCGCGCAACGCCTCATCGACGACGGCGGCTGCCGCCGGATCGTCCCGCGCGAGGATCCGGGCTGCGTCGACGACCATCGTCACGTCGGCACCGAGCCGTCGAAACGCTTGCGCCATCTCGACGGCGACGGGGCCGCCGCCGATCACGAGCAGCCGCTTCGGCAGCGTTGCGATCTCCCAGATCGATTCCGTGTCGACCGTCGGAACGCCGAGATCGAGCGGCTGCGGCGCGCTGCCGGTCGCGATCACGAAGCGGCGCGCCGTCAGCGTGCGCGGTCCCGCGCCGTCGAGTTCGAGCGTGTGGGGGTCGAGGAAACGTGCGCGCGCGCGGAGCGTCTCGAAACCGTACCGCGCGAGTACGTCCGGTGCGTCGGCTTCGGCGTAGATCCGGTCGCGAATCGCGCGCACGCGCGCGAGCACGCGCGCACCGTCGATGCGTGGCTCGGCGTCGATTCCGAAGCGTGCCGCGGCGCGAATCTCTGCCGCCGCTGACGCCGCGCGCAAGAGCGTCTTACTCGGCACGCAGCCGTGCCACGTACAGTCGCCACCGAACGCCGCTGCTTCGACGAGCACCGTCTTCGCGCCGATGGCGGCGGCGGCTCCGGCTGCGGTGAGCCCCGCAGCACCCGCACCGATCACGGCCAGATCGTAGGTCGGTCGCTTCAACGCGCGGTCCAGGGATCGGGCTGCGGCACGAACGGCAGCGCGAGCATCTTCGCAAGCGTGACGTCGGAGGCGTGCCGATACGCGGGAACGCCGACGTCGCCTGCAGGATCGCCGTCGTGCAGCGTTCCGTGCAGCCGATCCCACATCGTAAGTCCGCTCGACCTATTTCCGTGTTGGGCGTTGCGGTTTGCGAGGTGATGGATGCCGTGTCGACGCGGCGTCATGACGACCGTCCCCAGTACGCGATCGAGCGAACTCGGAAGCCTCACGTTCGCGTGATGGAAGATCACGGATGCCCCGAAGAGCCGTTGCCAGAGCGCGAATTCGTGCGGACGAACGCCGAGCGCGACAATCTGCCCGACGCGCACACCGACCGACAGCACGATTTCGAGTGCGTGAATTCGCAGCGCTGTGCTGACGTCGCAATCGCGATCAACGTGATGGACGAGATGCAACCGCCATAATGCCGGAACGCGATGCATCGCCGCATGCCAGACGTAGATACCGTAATCGAGCGCTGCTACGGCGACGAGCGTACGCGCGAGACCGGGCAATCGCAAACGCGGCAATAGCCCCCAGCCGCGACGGTCGGCGAGGGCGGCAACGCGGGTCACGAGTGGTGTTTCCAGGAGGCCGGTCGCCGCGAGCGCGCACCCGCCGAGGACGCCGTTGCGCGCGATGCGGGTCACGCGCGATTCCCGCGGCTCGCGTGCCGGCGACCAAGCTTCCACCACGAGCAGCACGCCGACTTCGACGGCGATCAAGATGCCCGTCACAAACGTCTCGGGAACGCGCTTCACGGTCGTTTCCTATCTTCTCCCCGGCGTCGTGAATCGTCGTTGCGTCGCATCTAACGAATCACGTTTTACGCGTTTGGTGCACTCATGCATTCGACGCGGATGTAGTGATCCCGGGCGAAGTCGTCGACGATTCGGTGACCGTAAGCGCCGGATCAGATGCAGGAACCCGACTCGAAACCAGATGAACGGGAAGAGCGGGTTCGGGAGAAAATACATCCAGCCGAGGCCTCGTTTTTTCCGACCTTCGGGCAGGACGAGATCCATCCATACGGATCGACAGCCGCGTACGGGGTTCGAGCGTCGGCCCGCATACGAGCGAGGTTGTTCCCGTCCGCCTTAGCGCGCGCAGCGTCGGCCTTTCGCAAATGGTAAGCGCGGTCGGCAAGATCGTCGGTCCCGCGTGTCTCGGACTCATCAGCGGAACTCGGAACCTCGTTACGCCGAAGGCGACGGCAGACGCGGTCGTTCCCGCATTCTTGTTCTTGGCCGCATGCAGCGCCGTCATAGCGCTCGTGTACACGTTCATCCCGATCGAGACGCGCGGAGCGCGATCTCCGCTGCGCGAACGAGGTGCCGGCGCCGGGTGTGGCGCTACCTTATGAGCGGCAGCCGATACGATGGGAAGCGGCGCCGACGCTTTTACGGTTTCGAAATGCTCGAACGGATGCTTTTTAGCGCCGGTAATTTGTTGAGGACATCCAACACGAATTTAGAGTAAGCCGCAAGATCCGCAGCGACGATTTCAAGCACGAAGTCTGCGTCGCCGGTAATGATATGACAAGCGATAATCTGGGGAAGCTTGCGAAATTGTTCTCGCAAAAGTTCGGTCTCGGCTTTACGGTTGCGCTCGATCTCGATGCTTAGGAAGGCAGTGATTCCGAAGCCGAGTTTCGCGCGTTCTAGCACCGCGCTGTAACGGGAAATGAAACCGGATCTTTCTAGCCATTTTACGCGCCGTAAGCAGGGTGAAGGGGAGAGGCCGACCGCTTCAGCCAGTTCGACGTTTTGCAGCCGTCCGTTTCGCTGCAAAGCGGCTAATATTCGACGATCGGTCTCGTCGAGCGCGGTTTTTATCATTTTGTGCTAATATGGTCGCATACTTCGGCATGGTATTGTCTTTCGATGCGCTGAAATATCGCGCATCGAACGTAAACTACAACGGCGGTCCTAGAGCCTCAACGCACAAAGCTTCACAGGCGGCGCGAGATGCAGCAGACGAAACAAACCGCTCCTTCCATCGATAACAGCGCCTTCCGTTTCGATCACCTGGAACTGTGGGTCGGTAATGCGCGCCAGGCGGCGTATTATTATTGTGGGGCGCTCGGATTTCGCGCTATCGCCTATCGAGGCCCCGAGACGGGTTATGCCGGCTCGTGCACGTACCTGCTCGAGCAAGGTGCGGTGCGCTTCGCAGTCACATCGGGATTGCGTCCCGACGACGAAATCAGCCGCTATGTCGCACGGCACGGCGACGGAGTACGCGCGGTCGCGATCGCGGTTGACGACGTTGCGGCCGTGTGCGCTCACGCCGCCGCGGGCGGGGCGCGCATCGTCGTGCCTCCGTTCTCGCAAAGCGATGCCGGCGGCGAGGCCGTCATTGCCACGCTGGGCGTCTACGGCGATACCGTGCTGACCTTCGTCCAGCGTGGTACCTATGGAGGCGTTTGGTTGCCCGGGTTCTCTGCGCTGACGACCGAAGCGTTTCCATCCCGTCCGGCCGGACTCGTCGGCATCGATCACTGCGTTGCGAACGTCGGTTGGGGCGAGATGGACGTGTGGTGCGACTTCTACGAGCGCGCGCTCGGCTTCTCGTCGCTCGTATCGTTCGACGATCATGACATATCGACGGAATTCACCGCGCTCAAGTCGCGCGTGATGCAGAGCGCCGGCGGAGGCGTTAAATTCCCGATAAACGAGCCCGCGCGCGGTAAAAAGAAGTCGCAGATCGAGGAGTATCTCGACTTCAACGGCGGCCCGGGCGTGCAACACGTCGCGCTGCAGACGGACGACATCGTAGCAACGGTCGAAGCTCTACGCGCGAACGGCGTCGAGTTGCTCGCAGCCCCGGCTTCATACTACGACCAGTTGCCTGCGCGGGTCGGCGCGATCGAAGAAGATGTCGACGCGCTGCGCAGGCTTAGCATCCTCGTCGACCGTGATGACGCCGGATACATGTTACAGATCTTCACGAAGCCGCTTGCGGACCGGCCGACGCTCTTTCTCGAGATCATTCAGCGCCGCGGTTCGCTGTCGTTCGGCAAAGGCAATTTCAAGGCTCTCTTCGTGTCGATCGAGCAAGAACAGGCAAAGCGCGGGACCCTATAGTGTTCGCGCTCGGTTCGAATACGTCGCGATATGCTCCGGCAATCTTTTCCATCAGCGCAGATGACGTCTCGAAGTGAAGGACAGTTCTCGCCAAACCTTGGAAGCGCTGCAGCCCGTCGTTCCCATGACGGAGAAATCATGATGGCGCTTTCCAATATCGTGCCGACGAACCGCTCACGCGGATCCGCGCAGGCGCCGGCCTATCAATCCGGCTTCGGCAACGAATTCGAAACCGAAGCGATCCCGGGCGCCTTGCCGATCGGAAGAAACTCGCCACAACGACCGGCGCTCGGCCTCTATGCCGAACAGCTGTCCGGTACGGCCTTCACGGCGCCGCGAGGAGTTAACCGGCGGTCTTGGCTGTACCGTATTCGCCCCGCGGCCGTGCATCGGCCGTTCGTGCGAATCGACAATGCCAAGCTCACGAGTACATTCGATGAGTCGGCGACGACGCCCAATCAACTGCGCTGGAACCCGCCCCCGATGCCGAGCGAGCCGACGGATTTCGTTCGAGGGCTCATGACGATGGCCGGTAACGGCAGTGCAGCGAGGCAGGACGGCTGCGCCATCTATCTCTATACGGCCAACCGTTCGATGCAAGAGCGTTACTTTTACAGCGCTGATGGCGAACTTTTAATCGTCCCCCAAGATGGCGTGCTGCGCGCTTGGACCGAGTTCGGCGTACTCGACGTGCGAAGTCAAGAAATTCTCGTGATACCGCGGGGCGTTCGCTTCCGGATCGAACTGCTCGACGACAGCGCGCGCGGGTACGTTTGCGAGAACTATGGCGCGCTGTTTCGATTGCCGGACTTGGGGCCGATCGGCTCGAACGGCTTGGCGAACGCGCGCGACTTTCAAACGCCCGTTGCCTGGTACGAGGAGCGTGACGTTCCGGGAGAACTCGTGGCCAAGTTTATGGGCAATTTGTGGTCCGCAGATATCGATCATTCACCTCTGGATGTCGTGGCGTGGCACGGTAACTACGCGCCGTATAAGTACGATCTGCGGCGCTTCAACGCGATCGGTTCGATCAGCTACGATCATCCCGATCCATCGATCTTTCTCGTCTTACATTCGCAGAGCGACAAGCCCGGCGTCGACAACATCGACTTCGTTATTTTCCCGCCGCGCTGGCTCGTTGCCGAACAGACGTTTCGGCCGCCTTGGTTCCATCGCAACTACGCAAGCGAATTCATGGGCCTCGTTCACGGTGTCTACGATGCGAAAGAAGAAGGCTTCGTACCGGGCGGAGCGAGCTTACACAATTGCATGAGCGGTCATGGTCCCGACGCACAGACGTACCATAAAGCGTCGGCGCAAGATACGTCCGAGCCGCAGCATATTACCGACTCGATGGCATTTATGTTCGAGACGCGTTTGGTGATCCACCCGACGCGAAACGCGATGGAGACGTCGCAGCTGCAGGCCGATTATTTCCGCTGTTGGCAAGATCTCCCGAAACGCTTCGATGCGGGCACCCGGGACGGCTGAGACCTTGGCGCTGCACCCGAACGATCCAAGCCTGACCTCGTTCGTCGACGTTCCGGCCGATTCGCATTTCCCGATTCAAAATCTACCCTATGGCGTTTTCTCGACGAACGATGGCGCCGCTCCTAGGGTCGGCGTCGCGATCGGACGTCACATTCTCGACCTAGCCGCAATAGAGGAAGCCGGCTTGTTGCGTGCTGCGCCGGGTGGAGTGCGCATCTTCGATCGGCCCAACATCAATGCGTTCTTCGCGCTCGGGCGAGCCGGCTGGACGTCAACGCGTTCGCGCGTCAGCGATCTGCTGCGCGCGGACAACCCGGAGCTTGCCGATAACGTCGCATTGCGAACGCGAGCCCTCGTTCCCATGAACCACGCTTCGCTGCACCTTCCAATCGAGATTTTCGGTTACACCGACTTTTACTCATCGAAGGAACACGCAACGAATGTCGGGATGATGTTTCGAGATCCGCAGAACGCCTTGCTGCCGAACTGGTTGGAGATGCCTATCGCTTACAACGGCCGGTCTTCGTCCGTCGTCGTAAGCGGTACGCCGGTACGTCGGCCGAGCGGTCAAACGAAGGCCCCGAGCGAAGCGCGGCCGACCTTCGGGCCTTCCCGCAAGCTCGATTTCGAGCTGGAAACGGCCTTCGTTATCGGTAAGGGGAATGCAATCGGCGAACCGATTCCCGTCGAGGATGCAGCGGAGCACATCTTCGGAGTAATTTTGCTCAACGATTGGAGCGCGCGTGACCTTCAGCAGTGGGAGTACGTGCCGCTCGGACCCTTCAACAGTAAGATCTTTGCGACGTCCGTCTCTCCGTGGGTCGTGACGTTGGACGCGCTCGAACCGTTCCTCGTCGCCGGTCCAACGCAGGATCCACAACCGTTGCCGTATTTACGGCACGCCGGCAAGCACGGCTATGACATTGTTTTGCAGGTTATGCTGCACGCCGAAGACGGCTCCGAAAGAACGAGCATCGCTCGGAGCAATGCCAAGTATCTCTATTGGAGCATGCCGCAGCAGTTGGCGCATCACACCGTCTCCGGTTGCAACACCCGACCGGGCGATCTCATGGGTTCGGGCACGATAAGCGGGCCGGAAGCCGAATCGTACGGCAGTCTGCTCGAGTTGACGGCGAACGGTCAGAAGCCGCTGACGTTGGCAGACGGCGCACGACGAGGTTTCCTTGAAGATGGCGACGAGCTTACGATCACCGGTTGGTGCCAAGGCCCCGGGTACCGAGTCGGGTTTGGTGAAGTCGCCGGCCGCATCGTGGCCTAACTTCCCAAGTACGTCGCGTAGCTCCATGGTGCGAGAAGTAATGGAACGTGATACGACCGCGCAGCATCCGCGATGCGAATGCGTACGCTTATGTGGTCGTAGAACGTCGCGCTCTGCAGACGCTCGAAATACGCGCCGACGCTGAAGACGAGCTCGTAGGTGGCGGGCACCACGTCGGACACGAGCGGGGTGTCGGTGCGGCCGTCGCCGTTGGTTTGCGCGCGCGTTACGAGCCGGCGCGCCTCGCCTTGTACGACGTACAGTGCGATGTGAATGCCGGCGGCGGGCGTTCCGCGCGCGACGTCGAGCACGTGCGTCGTCAGCGTCAGCGCGGCGCTCCTTCATCGATCCAGCGGCCTACGAGCGCGCGTTCCGCACCGGTCATGCCGGTGACGTTGCCCAGCGGCATCGCGTGGCTCGCGACGGCTTGCTCGCGGATGCGTCCGGCGGCCGCAACGATACGTTCCGGCGTGTCGAGCATGACGCCCAAGGGTGCCGATGCGTAGCCGGGTTGCGTCGGCTGCGCTGCATGGCATACCGCGCAGCGTCGCGCGACGATCGGCGCGACGCGAACGAACGCGACGTGCGGCGCGGCCGCGCCGGAACCGCCGGCAGCGACGATGCGCTCGCGCGGCGCGAACACGATCGCCACCGCCACGAGCACGAGCGACGCTGCGATGGGCAACGCCGGGACGTAGCGCTTCGTATGCGTCAGGATGTAAAAGCGGCGTACGAGAACCCCCGCGAGCGCAATGAAGGCAAGCACGAGCCAACCATACGGTCCGGCGTACGTCATCGGATAGTGATTGCTGATCATGATGAAGAGCACGGGTAGCGTAAGATAGGTGTTGTGCACCGAGCGGATCTTGCCGAGGGCACCCGGACGTGGATCCGGCGCTTTGCCCGCGCGCAGCTGCGCGACGACACGCTTCTGTCCGGGAATGATCACAAAGAGCACGTTGGCAACCATGATCGTTCCGATCATCGCGCCGACGTGAATGTAGGCCGCGCGCGCGCCGAAGATGTGAAAGAGCGCGAAGTCCGATGCTAAGAGAAAGAGCACGACCGCCGTCCACAGTGCCGCCGGCCTTGCTCCGAAGAGACGGCAGAGCGCGTCGTACCCGAGCCAGCCGGCGACGAGCGACGCGAAACTGAGCCCGATCGCGGCGGAAACGCTCATGTCGAGCACGCTTTTGTCGATTAAGAACGACGACGCGCCGGCCCAATAGACGATCGCCAGCATCGCAGCGCCGGAGAGCCACGTCGAATACGCTTCCCAATAGAACCAGTGCAGATTCGGCGTCAACGCTTCGCCGCGGGGGCCCGTGAGATATTTTGCATTGTGATAGAAACCGCCGCCGTGCACCGACCAAAGTTCGCCCGCTACGCCGCGCCGAAGGTCGCTTTCGGCGGCCGGCGCGACGAGATGATCGTCGAGCCAGACGAAATAAAACGACGCGCCGATCCAGGCAATGCCGGCGGTTAAGTGAAACCAGCGCACGACGAGGCTGACCCATTCGAGCGCGTAATCGCTCATGCGGGCAGCGCCTGCGCGAGCCGCAGCCGCGCGATCTTGGCTATTTCTGCCAGCGCCGTCGCGATCTCGGTTGTACGGGAGTTCGCGCCCCGTTCTTCCAGCGCGCGCAAAATCGACGCCTTCGTCTGCTCGCGCGCGCAAATGACGAACGGAAAACCGAACGTCTCGCGATACCGGGCGTTGAGCGCTTCGAAACGCGCACGTTCATCGGCTTGCAAACGATCGAGACCGATAGAGGTTTGCTCCGCTGCGGAGGCGTCCGTCAGACGCCCCTCCCGTGCAACGCGTCCCGCGAGATCGGGATGCGCTGCGATCAGCGCGACTTGCAGCTCTTGCGACGCCTCGGCTACGACGCGTACCATGGCAGCGTGTAAGGCCGCCCGATCGGCGAACGGCCGGCGCTCGTAGGCTGCCTGCGCGATCCAGGGCGAGTCTTCGAACGCAAATCCGACCACGGCGACGAACTCGTGCGACGGCGTGGCATTGAGGGCTTCCATGGTCGTCAACGAAACCTCCGGCGCTATGCCGACCCTGCTCATTCGCAACGCCTCACGCATCGAAACCTTCGACGACCGCGACACGGCGTTCGACGACGGCTCGCTCTTCATTCGCGACGGGGCGATCGAAGCCGTCGCTCCGGCGGCCGAACTCGCGCGCGACGCGGAGCGCGTCATCGACGCACGCGGTTGTCTCATCATGCCCGGACTCATCAACACGCACCATCACTTCTATCAAACGCTGACCCGCGCCGTGCCCGGCACGCAGGACGCCGAACTTTTCGACTGGCTGGTCGCGCTCTATCCGGTTTGGGCGCGTCTGACGCCGGCGGCGCTGCGCAGTGCGACCGCGATCGCGTGTGCCGAACTGTTGCTCTCGGGTTGTACGACGGCGAGCGATCACACCTACATCTGGCCCAACGGCTGCAGCATCGACGATCAAATCGAAACCGCGCGCGAGATCGGCTTGCGTTTTCATGCAGGCCGCGGTTCGATGTCGATCGGGCATTCGCTCGGCGGTTTGCCGCCCGACGCCTGCGTCGAGAACGAGAGCGATATCTTGCGCGACACGCAGCGCGCGATCGAGCGACATCACGATGCGCGCCGTTTCGCGATGACGCGCGTCGTCGTGGCCCCGTGCTCTCCATTCTCCGTTTCCGAACACCTCATGCGTGAGAGCATCGCGCTCGCACGCAGTTACGGCGTTCACGCGCACACGCATTTGGCCGAGACGTTCGATGAAGAACGATATTGCCTCGAACGCTTCGGCTGCAGGCCGGTCGAGTTTGCCGAGCGTCTCGGCTGGCTCGGAACCGATGTCTGGCACGCACACGTCGTCCATCCGTCGAGCGCGGAGATCGCGCTGCTCGGCGCGACGCGTACCGGCATCGCGCACTGCGCGACGTCGAACATGCGCCTCGGCAGCGGGATCGCGCCCGTCCGGGCACTCGCTGCCGCGGGCGCGCGCGTCGGGCTCGGCGTCGACGGTTCTGCTTCGAACGACGCCTCGCATCTGCTCGACGAAGCGCGTCACGCGATGCTGCTCGCGCGTATTAAAGGCGGCGCCGCCGCGAGTAGTGCACGTGAAGTACTTGGCCTGGCCACGCGCGGCGGTGCGGCCGTGCTGGGACGCGACGACGTCGGGATGCTCGCACCCGGGATGGCGGCGGACGTCATCGGGTTCCGCTTGGATACGCCGGCGCTCGCGGGCGCAGCAGTGCACGATCCCCTGGCGGCGCTCGTGTTTTGCCGTCCCGCGCAGGTCGACTTTTCCGTCGTCGCGGGGCGTACACTTATCGAGCGCGGCGCGTTCGTCTCGCTCGACGTCGAGCGGCTGGTCGGGCAACACAACGACTTCGCGCGCGCGCTCGTCAACGCAGCGTAACGACGGGACCGTTTCGTGCCATCGGCCGATCGGCCAGCGCCGCGAGGACGCGCTCGGGCGTGATCGGTAGATCGCACAGCCACGCGCCCGTCGCATCGTGAATAGCCGCGGCGACCGCGGGGGCGAAGGGAACGAGCGGCATTTCGGACATGCCGCGCGCGCCGTACGGGCCGCACGCGTCCGCGAGCTCCAAGATGACGCAATGCATCTCGAGCGGCACGTCGAGCGCGGTCGGCACGAGATAGGAGCTCAGGTGCGGCGTCAGCACGAGCCCGTCGCGCATCTGGAAATTTTCCGTAAGCGCAAAGCCGATGGCTTGCGCGAGACAGCCTTCGATTTGAGCCTCGACTTGCTGCGGATTGATCGCGCGGCCGACGTCGTGCACGCTGATGATTCGCTCGATACGCACGAACCCGGTCGCGACGTCCACTTCTACTTCGACCGCTTGCGCCGCATAACCGTAGCAGACGTTCGGCGTTCCGGTACCGGTGCGCGGATCGAGCGGTGTCGAGCGGGGCGGTTCGTAGCGTACGGTTGCCGTCAGCGCACCGCCGGAGCGGTAGCCGTGCAGTGCGGCGTCCGCCGCGTCTTTGACCGCGCGCCCGGCGACCCATGTCAAACGCGACGCCGAGGCGGATCCGGCGTTCGGCGCTTCGGCGCTATCGGTCGCAAGCAACTCGACGTCCGCGAGCGCGAGCGAAAGCGTCTCGGCCACGATCTGGCGCAGCATCAGGTGCGAACCTTGGCCGACGTCGGCGGCGCCGCAGCGAACGCGCGCGCCGAGGAGCCCGCGGCCTACGATGAGTTCGACGGTTGCAGTCGCACCTTCGGGATAGCCGAATGAGTAACCGACGTTTTTCATCCCGCTCGCGATGCCGATGCCGCGCCGCAGATCGCGCGTCCCTCCCCAGCCGAGGCGGGCCGCCGGGGCGCAGCGAGCGTTCACTTCCGCAACGCAACGTTCGAGTACGGGAAGCGCATTGACGCCGGACGGAATAACGTTTTGCGTCGCCTCGCGACTGCCTTCGCGAAACAGGTTTACGCGGCGGATGGCGACCGGGTCCATCCCGAGCGCATCCGCAAGGCGAGCGATCATCGACTCTGCCGCGAAGTGCGGCTGCGGTACGCCGAAGCCACGAAACGCGCCGCTCGGAACGTTATTCGTATAGCAAACGTACGCGTCGGTCGTAACGTTGCCGACTTCGTACGGGCCTTGCGCGAACAGTGCCGCGCACTTGATCACTTCGGCACTCGTGGACGCATAGGCGCCGCCGTCCGCGACAAGCGTCGTCTCGACGGCGGTGACCGTGCCGTCGCTGCGCGCGCCCCATTTCGCCGTGATGTAGAAGGGATGGCGCTTGTGATGTCCGGCGATCGTTTCTTCACGCGACCAGCGCAGGGCGGTCGGGCGTTGCAACTTCCACGTGGCGACGGCAAGCAGCGCTTGCACCGAAAGATCCTCGCGGCCGCCGAACGCGCCGCCGATCGTCGCATAACGGACGACGACCTGCTCCGGGAGTAACCCGACGATGGCGGCGAGTTGACGCCGGTCTTCGTGCAGCCATTGACCCGCCGTCTCGACGACGAGGCGCCCCCGCTCGTCGATAAACGCGATCCCGGCATCGGGTTGCAGATAGGCGTGTTCTTGCCAAGCCGTGCTGAAGCGGCCTTCGAGGACGACGTCCGCGCGCGCGAATGCGGCCGCCGTATCTCCCTTGCGAATCCCTTGATGCAGCAGCACATTGTCGCGTTCGGCATGCACGCGTGGCGCGCCGGGGCGCATCGCCTCGCGCGGATCCGTTACGCGCTGAAGATCGTGATATGTGACGTGAACGAGCGCTGCAGCCTGCGCGGCGGCCGCGGGCGTGCGCGCCGCGACGAGCGCGACGCGATCTCCGGCATGGCGCACGACGTCGTCACACAGGACCGGCTGGTCCGTTTCGATGAGACCGTAGCGGTTGAACGGCACGTCGCGCGCCGTAAGGACCGCGACGACGTCCGGTACCGCGAGTGCTGCGAGCGTGTCGATCGCGAGAATGCGCGCGTGCGCGCGGCGCGCGAAGACGGTCCCGAGGTGGAGCATGCCCGGGCGAATCAAATCGGCGGGATAGCGTGCCGCACCGGTTACCTTCGCGAGCGCATCCGGCCGCGCGTGCGGTGCACCAATGTGACTCACGGCGCGAGCGGTTCTTGCCTGCGAACGTCCGCGTGCGCGGCGGCATGCTCGATCGCGTGAACGATCTTGCGATAACCCGTGCAACGGCAAATATTTCCGGCGACCGCCGCCCGCGCTTCCTGCGGCGTGCAGCCGCGCCGTTCATCGACGAGCTTTGCGGCCGCCATGATCATGCCCGGAATGCAGAAGCCGCATTGGACGGCGGCGTGCTCGATAAACGCGCGTTGCAGCGGATGCAATTCGCCGTTCGTGGCGAGCCCTTCGATCGTCGTCACGTCGCCGCCGTGCGCTTGCGGCGCCGGCACGAGGCAACTGACGACGGCCCGCCCGTTCAGCCAAACCGTGCACGAACCGCATTCGCCCTCGCCGCAGCCTTCTTTCGTCCCCGTCAAGCCGGCGTCGTCGCGAATGACTTCCAGCAGCGATTTATGCGCGGCGCCGCGTATGGCATGCGCGCTGCCGTTGATCGTCGTGTTCAGCACGTCGTCGAAGCGTACGCTTTGCCGCGCGATACCGCTCGTCTCCAGGCGTATCGGTGTGCTCGAAACGCCCTCCGCTTGCGTACCGTCCGTACCGTCCGCGAGCTGTGCGAGGGCGCGTTCCAACAGCGCGCTGACCGCCGCGCGGCGATAGGTGGCGGACGCTCGGACGTCGCTCGCGGGTTCGATCTCGCGTGCGGCAAGCAGCGCAGCGCGTTCGCGCGCCGCAACGTCGAACTGCGCTCCGGCGAGCGACGATTCGGCGGCGTGCGCGCGAACCGCCGTCCGGGCGACGCCGCCGAGCGCGATGCGTGCGGCCCGCACGCGGCCACCCGAGAAGTCGATGACGGCCGCGACGTTGACGATGGCGTGCGCGTGCCCGGGCCGCCAGCTCAGCTTTAAAAAGACGCCCCGCCGCTGTGGCCCGAGCTTCGGCACGCTGATGCGATGCACGAGTTCGGCCGGGTCGAGCGTTTTCGCAGCGCCGATCGCGCAGAAACGTTGGAGCGCGACTGTGCGCGAGCCGAACGCGGAGCGCAGCTCGAGCTCGGCGCCCAATGCCATGAGGGCGACCGTCGTATCGCCCTCCGGGCGCGCGCTAACCACGTTTCCGGCGACCGTCGCCTGCGTGCGCAGCAACGGCGTCCCGACCTCGCTGCAGGCCTGCACGAGCGGTAAGGCATCGCGGCGGAACGAGGGTGCTGCGAGCACGGCGTTGTGCGTTGCGAGCGCGCCGATGTACAGTCGTTCCCCGTCCTCGCCGAGCGTTCCGAGTTCGTCACCAAGCGCGCTCAGATCGATCAGCCGTAGGCTGGACGCGGAGCGTCGCAACTCGAGCATGACATCCGTGCCGCCGGCGAGCAGTCGCGTGACCGAACGCCGCTCCGCGAGCAGCGCCAACGTTTCGGTGAGCGAGACGGGTCGCTCGTAATCGGACGCCATGTCGCTCACGTTCCGCGCACCGGCGGCTGCCCTTTCCACCGCACGATAAACGTGAAGCGTCCGCTATCGTTGCATGTGGCGGCACATGACCGGCTGGAGCGTCTCGGATACCGACCTCAGCTCCGCTCAGCTACGACGTAGCGTGAAGCTCGTGCTTATCCTCTAGGATAATGGCCAATCTGGCTTCGGAAATTAGCCCCAAGAACTCAAGGCTGCGACGTCTGGATCTTCAACTTTACGTCACGGCGACAGGTCGACTACCTGGCTTGCTTTTTTCGTCGTGCCGCCCGCGCTCGTTGAGCTTGATAGCCACGGGCCGACGTTCCCAAGAATAGGGGTTTTACATGCGCAACCTGGCTGCTATGGCTGCTTTCGTCGCGTTTGCCACCGGCGAGTCCCCGGCGCCGGCGGCAACGCCGCCCCTTCCGGACGCGCCCGCGATCGCGCAAGCAGCGCCGGTCCCGAGCAACGCCGCCGCCGTCACGGGAACGGTTCACGACACGAGCGGCGCTCCGGTCTCGGGCGCCCGCGTCGCGCTAACCGGTCCAGTCAGTGCGAGCACGACGACCGGCGCCGACGGGACGTTCATCCTCAGCGTTCCGCAAGGCATTTACCGCATCGACGTGAACAAGGGCGGTTATCTCGGAACAGCCTTGAGCGGCTACGCCGTGGCAGCGGGTGGCTCGACGCCGCTAAACGTCAGCCTCAGTCAAGCCGATCTGTCGTCGCTACGAACCATCGGCACGACGTCGGCCGCTTCGCGCGGTACCGCCGTCAACACGGGCGCCGCGACTTCGAACTATTTAAGCCCGCGCGCGTTCACGAATCTCGCGAACCCCCAGATCAACGACGTGCTGCAGCGTCTTCCGGACGTTACGATCCAACACATGGGCAGCCAGCCGGATACGTCGATCATCGTCGGCGGCGTGCAACCTTATGAAACGCAAGTGCTCATCGACGGGCATCCGCTCGCGCTCGGACAGTACGGTGTCTGGACGAGCCAATACTATCCATCATATTTAATCGGCGGGGTCGAGACGCAATCTGGTCCCGGCAATACGACGCCGTTCGCGAATATCGCGGTCGGCGGCACCGTGAATCTGCTGACGCCGGGTTTTACACGCACTCAAACCGCCGAAGTTACGACGGGTGTCGATAACTACGCGGCTCAGTATACGCACTTTACCACCTCGGGTGCTGCCGGACCGCTACAGTACGTCGTTGCGCTCGGCGTCGACGGCACGAACGGGCCCTACAACGGAACGACGAAGTGTATCGTCTCTCCCGACCATGCAGGAGCGCTCGATAACCGAGCCGGCAATACCGGCATCATCCAGGATTGCCAAGATGCGAGCGGATCGTTTTTCAACAAAGGCGAGGCCGTCAAGGCGCGTTTCAACTTCTCGAGCGCGACGTCGTTCGATGCCAGCTTCGTCGGGGCGTGGGGCGGATACAATCCGCAAGGAACGGCGTGGGGCACGTCTCTGGGCCAGACGAAGATCGTGCCGTGTTTTGCGTCCGATCCGTTGCATTGCAGCAGCCCCAAATATGCGGGTCTCATCGGATCGACGATCAGTGGGTACGGCTGGTATACGGGGTCGTCCGTCTATAATAATCAAACGCTTTTCGACGGTCAGTTTCGAACGATGTTCGCAAACAATACGCTCCTGGTTCGTCCGTACGTGGGAACCATCGAGCCCGAGATCATTCTCGGCGCGGGAGAGACAGCCAACCCGTCGTTTTTCGGCCCGGCGCCGGGCTCGCCCAACTACGCGCCACCGACATACCCCAACGGCGCGACGATTCCGTCGACCTTCAATCCGGCGACCACCGGAAACGCCTTCGAAAAAAGCTGCGCGAACAACTTCGCCGACGTGGCGAGTCAGCTGGGGAAATCCGTCGTCGTCAACGGTCAGCAGGAGTGCTTCGGCGGCGCTTTCACGACGTTCGAGCAAGATAAGCTGTACGGAACGACGTTTTCGGTGCTCCATCCCGTCGGGGACGGCTTGCTCAACTTTACGTACGATTTTCACGGCTAAAGCACGTATGCGTACATCAACAACGCCGCCAACGTCTCGGTCCCGTTTTCGACGGACCGTTACTCGACGTTCTCGTTGACCGGTGACGTCCATCTACTTCGCGATCTCAACCTCAGCGCGGGTCTCTACGACACACTTTGGAAAGTCGACGGCGTCAAGCCGCGTTCGCTGACGGACGCGACGCTCATCGGCTTCGATCGCTCCGTGTCGAGATTCGATCCGCACGTCGCGCTCGTGTTTCACCCCCGAAGCAGCGTTTCGTACCGCGCAGCCTGGGGTACGTCGGCAACCTTTCCGTTCGTCGGTCAAGTTAGCGGTTTGGCGACGTTTCAAACCCCCGCGAGCTCCCTCGGGCCGCCGTTTGCGCTCGGCGGCACGCTAACGGAGAAGAATGCCGGACTCGAGCCCGAGGTCAGCACCGCCTACGACCTAGGCATAGACAAGCGGTTGGGCGGCGGCGCGATCGTAAGCCTCGATCTTGCGAATACCACGGTCCACAACGTTTTCGAAACGTTGACGACGAGCACGATCAATCCGCAGAGCCGCGGCCTGGAAGGGATATTCTCGCCGATCAACGTCGCTCGCTTGCGCACCCAACTCGCGACGCTTAAGTATACCTACGCGCCACTTGCGGGTTTCGGCTTCAACATCGCTGCGGCCGCGGAGCGCTCGATCGTCGACGGTCTTCCGGCGAGCGCGTACACCGCCGGAACCGCCGGGTTTCCCGTCAACAACGTGCAGATCTGCGGCAACGGAGTCGCAGCGCCCGGTATCCCGACCTGCATTCCGTATCTCAAAGGCTACGGGCAGCTAACGTATACGTGGCGGGACCGTACCTTCGCCGCGGTCGGAGTCGATTACGAAGGCAAGAATAACGCGTACTTTCAACCGCCGTTCGCCATGGTCGACCTAACGTACCGACGGCCCGTGAATCGGAACCTCGACTTTCAAGTCTCCGCACAGAATGCTTTAAACACGAATAATTACGGAGCTTACCTTGCGGCACCGGGGCTCGGCACGCCGCTCGTCGCCGGCACTGCGACGGCAAAAGGGCAACTGGCGCAGACGACGTTCACGCCGACGCTCGTTTCTGCACCGCCGCGCATCGTCCGCGTGCAGCTACGAGTTCACACCGGTCGCTGACTATTGCAAGCAGTAGTGGTCTGTCTCCGATATGTCTTTACAGTCGCGGCGCCGCTATTCCGCGCCTGCTTCGTTACCGCGAAGCTCAAATGACGCGGTCGTTCCGCGCTTCGCGGCGCCTCGCAGGCACGAAACATCGTCGCCGCTTTGTGTAAACCCATATCGGAGACAGACCACTAGCGCCGCAAGGGCAAAACGAGGGCGATGATCGTGAGGATCGCCCACGCGATGCCGAACACGGCGGGGACCGCCCTAGCAAAAAACATCGTTGTCCGTGTGTCAGGGTCCGCACGCAAATTCCCTTTGCCGGGAACCTCTAACCGCCACATTAAAGCGGTGAAAACGGGGTTCTCTTGCATGAACTCACGTTGACGTGTAGTCCATTCGACAATAATTTTGAAGCTGGCGTCGACTCCGGGCCACGCGAGAGCAGCGAGAACCAAGCCTACAAGTGATAAGACGGGCGGCACGACGACAGAGAACGTCGTGCCCGAGCGGGCGTTCGAGTTACTCATCGCCATCGTGAACGCGATGGTGAGGAAGGCTTCGGCGCTGATTAACGCGTTGATGCGGTCGTGCAGCAGTCCGATCTCGAAGCGCGTCTCTTCCCGTATAAACGCGAAACGCCGAACGTCATCCACGAGAACTTCCGCATTGTCGGGCACCGTACGTTCCCCTTACGAAGGGCTGCCAACTACGTTCTGCACTGTACCACCTAGTGTGCCGACCGGTAAATGCCGCGACAGTCGCTCCGCGCTTTTCCGCCGTCGCTGCGTCGCTCATCGCTTAAATTGCTATGCAATTCTGCGCTCCGCTCCTTGCGACGACGAAAAATCGCTGTCGCTTTGTGTCACGCCATTTACCGGTCGGCACACTAGGCCAACGATGCGAGATGTTCGAGCAAGAGCGCCTGTTCCTTCGGCCGAGAAGCAACGCCGAATACGGTGTGCTACGCTCGCGCGTCAAAGCCGGTCTACCGCTACGATCGCGCTCGTGAGGGCTGCGACGCCGAGTTCGAGATCTGCGGCCGAAGTCGACTCGTCTGCGACATGGCTGCGTCCGCCGATACTCGGAACGAAGAGCATCGCCGCGGGTGCGATCGTCGCCAAGCACATGGCGTCGTGTCCGGCCCCGCTCGGAAGATCGAGCGAAGCTTCGCCGAGCGGTAAAATCGCCGCACGCAAGGTTTCGCGCAGGCGCTCGTCCATGCGCACGGCAGCGCGGCGTTCGAGCGCCTCGATCGTAACCGCGACGCCTCGCCGCGTCTCGATTTCGGCGCTCGCAGCGCGCAGGCTGAGCTCTAACCGTTCGCACCGCTCGTCGTCGACGCTGCGCGTATCGACCCGGAACGTGACGGTTCCCGCGATGACGTTTGTTTGGTTTGGAGCGACGTCGAGCGCTCCGACCGTCCCGACGCAATCGCCGAGATCGCGCGCCGCCGCTTCGACTCGCAAAACGAGCTCGGCGGCCGCGCACAATGCGTCGTGCCGCGCGCCCATCGGGACCGTACCCGCGTGACCCCGTTCGCCTCTAACCGTTACCGTGAAGCGGCGCTGCCCCGCGATCGCCGTAACGATGCCGAGGCGGGCTCCCGCGCGCTCCATAATCGGCCCTTGTTCGATGTGTAATTCGAGATACGCCGCCGGAACCGGAAAGCCGTTACGCATGGCGATGTTCGGCAAGAGCCCGGCGGTACCGTCGCGTGCGCCGATGAACGTCACGCCCGCGGCATCGGTCAGCGCCGCGATCTCTTCGAACGGCGACGCTCCGGCGTACGCGGCGCTTCCGAGGCAGCCCAGGGGAAAGCGGCTTCCCTCTTCGCCTGCCCAAGCGACGGCCTCGACGGGATGCTCGAGCGCGGCGCCGTCGGCGGCGAGCCGTTCGAGCGCGCAGAGTGCTGCGACGACACCGTACGCACCGTCGTAGGCGCCGCCGTTGCGAACCGTATCGAGATGCGACCCAACGAGAATCGGCCGCGCTTCCGCGCGACGCCCGGGCCGCCGCGCAAAAAGGTTTCCCGCGATATCTTGGCTGAGCGCGAGTCCCGCAGCGCCGCACCACGCCGCAAACGTCGCTCGGGCCGCGTGTTCGGCCGGTGTAAATAAACTGCGGTCGAGCCCGTCTTCTCCGGCGCCGAAGCCCGCGAGCGCAGCGAGCCGCTCACCGACGTCCGCCTGTACGTTCACCCGGTTGCGAGCGCCGCGTCGAGCAGCGCGAGATAGTGGCGCCGCAACCCGTCGTCGATAAATGCCGCGTCGAAGCTGTTGCGAGCGAACGCCGCCAGCTGTGGCGTGCCATAGCCGAAAGTGTCCGCGACGGCGCGAAAGTTATCGTCGATGTATCCGCCGAAATACGCGGGATCGTCAGAGTTAATCGTCACCCGCAAGCCGCGTTCCAGCATCTCCGGAATCGGAAGATCGCGTAGCCGGTCGACGACGCGCAACTTCACATTCGAGAGCGGGCACACGGTCAGCGGGATACGCTCGCTGCGCAAATAGGCGACGAGCGTGGGATCTTCGAGGCTACGAATGCCGTGATCGATGCGCTCGGCGCCCAAATCGTCCAGCGCCGAGCGAACGTATTGCGCCGGACCCTCCTCGCCCGCATGCGCGACCGTGCGCCAGCCAAGCTCGCGCGCGCGTCGGAAAACGGCGCGAAATTTGGCGGGCGGATTGCCGGCCTCGGCACTGTCCAGTCCGACCGCCGTGATGCGGTCGCGAAACGGCAGCGCTGCCTCGAGCGTTCGCATCGCATCGTCTGCGCTAAGGTCGCGCAGGAAACACATGATGAGCCGGCTCGAGATGCCGTGCATTACGTCGCTCGCTCGAACGGCATCCCACAAACCGTCGATCACGATTTCGAACGGAATGCCGCGCGCCGCATGGGCCTGCGGATCGAAAAACAGCTCCGCATGCACGACGCCGGCGGCTCGCGCGCGCCGGAGGTACGCTTCGGCGAGATCGAAGAAGTCGTGCGCGGTGCACAGTACCGACATGCCCATGTAGTAGATGTCGAGAAACGATTGGAGATTCGCGAATTCGTAAGCTCTGCGCAGCGCCGCCGTGTCCGCAAACGGTAACGCGACGCCGTTACGCCGGGCGAGCGTGAACGCGAGCTCCGGTTCGAGCGTCCCTTCGATATGCAAGTGTAACTCGGCTTTTGGAAGCCGAGCGACTACGTCGTCATTCACCACATCGTTCTTCGCCGCGCGCGGCAGAATCCAGGCTGACGAATGCTCGATCCTCACAACGCCTACCCTCGCGATCTGGTCGGTTACGGAGCGCGTCCGCCGCAGGCCGCATGGCCTAACGGTGCGCGCATCGCCGTCCAGATCGTTCTCAACTACGAGGAAGGCTCCGAGTATTCGATCCCCGACGGCGATGGAACGTCCGAAACGTATCTGACGGAAGTTCCGGGTGCGACGCTCGGTCCCGGCAAGCGCGATCTCATCGTCGAATCGGTCTACGAATACGGGAGTCGCGCCGGCTTTTGGCGCTTGATGCGCATGTTCGAAGAACGCGCGCTGGCCGTCACCGTATTCGGCGCTGCGCTCGCGCTCGAACGTAACCCGGAGGCCGCGCGTGCGATCGCGGCGGCGCAGCACGAAGTCTGTTCGCACGGTTGGCGTTGGATCGGCTTCCAAGCGATGCCGATCGACGAAGAGCGTACGCAGATGTCGCGTGCCGTGGCATCGATCGAGCGCACGATGGGAGAGCGTCCCCTGGGCTGGTATTGCCGCTACGCGCCGAGCGAAAATACGCGCCGGCTCGTCGTGGAAGAGGGCGGCTTTTTATACGATTCGGATGCCTATAATGACGACTTACCATACTGGGTTCGCGTCGCCGAAAAACCGCATCTCGTCATTCCCTATACGCTCGACGCGAACGACATGAAGTTTTGCGTGCCGCCCGGCTTCACGTCGCCGAGCGGTTATTTCGAATATCTCAGGGATACCTTCGACGTCCTCTACGCCGAAGGCAAGACGACGCCCAAAATGATGTCCGTCGGACTGCACGCGCGCCTGGCGGGACGGCCCGGGCGGGCGGCCGCACTCGCCGGCTTTCTGGATTACATCTGCGGCCGGGAAGACGTCTGGATCGCTCGGCGCGTGGATATCGCGCGGCATTGGATCGCGCACCATCCCGCGGACAAGTATCTGTAGCCGGTTCTTGAAACGTACGGCATGCGCTTTTTTATCTGCGGTTCGGCATTACGCGGGCAACCCGACCATGCGAATTTAAACGGTGCGACGTTCGTCCGCGAGACGAAGACCGCGCCGCGTTATCGTCTGCATTCCGTCGCCGGACGGCATCCCGGCATCTACGAAGTGGCCGAGGGAGGCGTCGCGATCGAGGGCGAGTTGTATGAGTTCACCGAAGAACAACATGCCGCGTTGCTCGCAAGCGAACCACCCGATCTCTACGAAGCAGCGGTCGTTCTCGATGACGGCTCGTCCGTTCACGCGATGATCTATCCGCGCGAACTGGTCGACGAACGTGGCTGGCAAGATATCTCGGCATACGGCGGTTGGACTGCGTTTAAAGCGGCCGGCGCATAGGGGCCGGCGAGCGTGCCCGCTTTTCACGGTAAGGTAAACCGGCTCGTCGAACGACGAAAAGTCGAAAAGGAAGAAGGGCGTCGCGCGGCAAGCCGGTCGTGGGCGGCCCGTACGATTCGGCTTACTGACGATTCCGGCGAGTTCGATCGGGCCTACTGGGCGTCGCTGTCGGGCGAAGACCGGGTCGCGTACGGCTGGGAGCTGACCGTCGCCCAGTTTGCCCTGAAAGGGATTGATGAAGATCAACTCGGCGTTCAGCGATCTGTTGCGTGCGTTAAACGACGCCGGCGCTAAATAGCTCATCGTTCGCCGATGCGTGGCACAATCGTGTGGAGACCGCAATCGACGGCGTTCGTGCCGCGTTTTTGGGACGCAGCGATCTTATAACGAACAAGCACGCTTCCGGTCGACCGAAAGATCTGGCAGATCTCGAACGGCTCGAGCGCGACCGGTAGGCACAGCGGGCGCTTTTGGCACGGAAGGGTTCGTTCGAGGCTAAGCAAATGAGACAGCACGTCCGCGACAGGAAGCTGGTGAAAATCCGGCACGGTCGCGCCACTGTGAGCGGGGAGCCGCTGTTCGTCACTGATCACGATCGGGAAGACGCGCAGCACGACGGCGAGGATCCGCGTAGTCAGGATATTGGAGCGGACGGATAACCCAAATCACCTCGCTTGAAGGTAAGGGTCCGTGTATCTCCGTCGCTTCTCGCGCTGCGCACTCGCAGCGCTGCTGCTAACATGTTTTCGCGAGATGGCCGCCGCCGCGGCGCTTCCCTCGCCCGCGCCTTCGTCGTCGCCGCTTGCCGAGATCGGCCGCGTTACGACGAGCGATCGCCGCCCGGAGCCGATCGGCCAAACTTCGCGACCGACGTTTATCGTCGATCGGGCGCGCATTCAAAGTGAAGGTGCGCATACGATAGCCGAGGCGCTGCAAGACGTACCGGGAGTCGAACTTTTTCCATACGGCCCGTTCGGCGCGCAAGTCGATTATGGAATTCGCGGCGCCACGTCGGCGCAAACGCTCGTCCTCATCGACGGCGTACCGGTCGCAGATCCGGCTTCGGGAAGTGCAACGCTCGGCCAACTCACGACGCTTGGCGTCGATCGGATCGAAGTCGTCGAGAGCGGGTCTTCGACGCTCTACGGGACCAGCGCCGTCGGCGGCGTCATCAATATCGTGACGGGCGTGCCGCGCGGGGCCTACCTCGACGCTTCGCTCGGTTCGTACGCGGATCGCGATGTGCGCGCCGGTGCGGGTAACGGCGTCGTCGGTGGTTCCTTCGAGCGGCATGTCGCCACGAACACCTATGCTTATCCGGCGCTGAACTATGCGCAGAACTCGTGCGGTTTCAGCACCCCGAGATGTGTTTTTCCCGCCGCGCTGCGAACGAACACGTTCGGGCAGGAGAGTTCGGGCCGGTTCGACGTAGACGCTCCGCTCGGGCGTGCAATGCGCTTGCGCGCTCGGCTCGATTCGTCTGCGACGCTGATCGGCGTCCCTGGCCGCGTCGACTTTACGACGCCGAACGCAACGCAGAGCATCTCGAACGACACCGCCCTCTTCGAGCTCGAGCGCGCGACTGGGTCCTCGACCCTCACGCTTACCGCATCCGGCTTGAAGCAGCGTCTCGGATACAACGATCCGGACAACGGTGGAGAGAGCGATGCTTACAGTGGCCGCTCGCAGCTATCCGTCAAGGACGCGATTAGCGGCGCACACACGGATGCCGTTGCAGGCGTCGATCTCACCCGCGACAGCGCGACGTATTACTTTGCCCCCGGGCAAGCCGGAGCCAAAAGTCCAGCCCTGCGCTTTGGAGCAGCGGAATCGCAAGTAGCGACCTACGTGCAGTTTGGTTTTAACCCGTATCGCGCGACGCGGCTCGTAGCCGGACTGCGCGCCGAGAACGACGCGCCCCGCGGGTCCGCTCTCGCTCCGTCGTTCGGCGGCACGATTAAAACCGGAAGCGTTAAGTTCGCCGGCAACGTGAGCGAGTCGTTCCGCGTCCCTGTGCTGAACGAGCTCTACTACCCGATCCCGGGCACCTCGAACCCCAATCTCGCGGCAGAAAAAGCGCAAAATGCCGATTTTACGGTTGCGCTCGAACGGCGCGACGCGACCCTCTCGATCGGCTGGTTCGGTCGAAGCGGTTCAAACTTCATTATCTACGATCCCAGTGCGAACTTTCGACCGTATAACGCGAGTCGAGCGCAAACGGCCGGTGTCGTTATAGCCGCCACGACGCGCCCGGTCAGCGGCCTCGTGCTCGACGCGAGCTTCACGAGTCTGTACAAAGCGATCGATCTTTCGACTGGCGCGCGTTTACCGCGAAATCCCGTTGGCCAGGGCGCGCTCGCGCTTACGCATCCCTTTCAAAACGGTCCGGCAGCGTATGGTGTAAAATTCCGCGTCGTCGGTTCCGATGGCGACGATGTTGCGAACGTTACGCGACCGCTCACGGCAACCTACGACGCTTACACGTCGCTCGATGCCTACGTTCGGTACAAGCTATCCCCACAAGCCATCGTCTCGTTACGTGGCTTTAATCTCGGCGACGACCGCGAAGCGCCGATTTTCGGCTATCCTAATCAAGGCCGGCGCTTCGCCGTCGAGCTCGGAACACGATGAGTGCGCGCCTCGTCGTCAGTGCGGCCGGTACGGGTGCGGGCAAAACGTTGGTCGCGACCGCGCTATGCGCCGCGCTGCGCGAAACGGGGCTTCGCGTCGCCGCTTATAAGACGGGGCCCGATTATATCGATGCGCGACTGTATGCAGCCGTGCTCGGAGCGCCGGCACACAATCTCGATCTCTGGCTCGACGGCGAGGAGGGCGTGCGTCGCCATGTCGCCGCGACGGCCGGCGACGCCGACGTCGTGGTCATCGAAGGTATGATGGGCCTCTTCGACGGCGATGACGAGGGTGCGACCTCGACGGCGAAGGTCGCGCAAACGCTCGACGCTGCGGTTCTCACCGTGCTCGATACGTGGAGCGCGTCTCAGAGCGCCGCTGCTGTTGCGCTCGGCTTGCGCGCGTACGATCCCACGCTGCGGCACGTCGGCGTTATCCTTAACAGGGTCGGCGGCGCCTCGCATTGCGCGGCGGTCAAGGCGGCGTGCGTTCGCGCCGGCATCGAGGTGCTGGCTGCGATTCCGACGCGTGCAGAATACCGGTTCCCCGAACGGCTACTCGGGCTCGATCCCGGCACCTTTACGGCTCGCGCAGCCGTCGTCGAAAGACTCGCGGCCGAGCTCGCGACGCAGCTCGATCTGCGCGCGCTGGTTGCAGCGGCAGCATGCGCGCCGCTCGCAACAGCGACTCCCGTGCGGCGGCTCGCACCGCGTGTGCGCGTCGCCTACGCTGACGACGCCGCCTTCTGGTTTACTTATCCGGAAACACTCGATGCGTTGCGAGACGCCGGGGCCGAACTCGTGCCGTTCTCACCGCTGCACGACTGCGATCTACCGCGCGACGTCGGCGCACTGTGGATCGGCGGCGGCTATCCGGAGGATTACGCTGCAACGCTCGAAGCGAACGTTACGATGTGCGCGGCAATTTACGACGCCATTGCGAGCGGGATGCCGACGTATGCCGAGTGCGGCGGCCTCATGTATCTCGCGCAGACCTTACATACAGCCAGCGGGTCGCACGCACTCGTAGGAGCCGTTGCCGGCGCAACGTCGATCGCGGAACCGAGGCTGCACCTCGGTTACCGTTCGGCCACGGTTGCTACGTCCTCGCCGCTCGACGTCGCGGGTACGCCCGTACGCGGCTATGAGTTTCATTACGCGACGCCGCTGCTCGGGCCGGCCCCGCCCGCGTACGAAGTGGCCGGCCTCACCGACGGCGCCGTCCGCGACAACTGTCTCGCAGCCTTTTTGCATCGCCACTTTCTTCCCGGCGATCCGGCGATCGGCCGCTTCGTCTCTGCCGCAGCTACCTTCACGTAAAGGATCTTTCATGCATCTCAACCGTCCGACGCCTATTCTATGGCAGGTCATTTTTCTCGCTGCCGGTTTCGCGAGCAACTCGTTCTTGATGTGCGGCAGCAACTTAGTGGGGTTCGCCGTGGTTGCGGCGCTGACGCTCGGTTTACGCCGCGGGGCGTTCGTCGCGCTCGGCATCTGGCTCGAGAGCCAGATCTTAGGCTTCACCGTCTTCGGCTATCCGCATACTTTGCTGACCGTCGCCTGGGGGATTGCGCTCGGCGCCGCCACGCTAGTTGCGCTGGCGGTCGTAAGGGCCTGCGCAGCGCGCGGGCCGGTCCTGGCGTTCACGGCCGCCTTTGCGGCGTACGAAATCGCGCTCGCCGCGTTCGCGCTGGGCAGTGGCAGCGGACTCGCCTCATTCACACCCGCCATCGTTGGAGAGCTCCTCGTCAGCAATGCCCTCGTTGCCGTCGGCGCGGTCGTACTCTATCGGTTCGTAACGATCGCCGAGGCCGGCATCAGCACGACATTTGCGCGCGTTCGGCAAAATTAGTATGCGCATCGTCAGCCTCTTACCGAGCACGACGGAGATCGTGTACGCGCTCGGACTCGGCGAAGCGCTCGTCGGCGTCACCCACGAATGCGACTATCCCGCGGACGCGCTGACCAAACCGAGATTGACACGCAGTCATATCGTCGCCGAGACGCGGGTTGATGAAACGCTCGCGGCCTCGATCGACCGTCAGGTCCGAGAGAGTCTGCACGCCGGGCATTCGTTATACGACATCGACGGAGAACTGCTCGCGCAGCTGCGGCCGGATCTCATCTTAACGCAAGAACTTTGTGACGTCTGCGCCGTTTCGTCGGGACTGTTGCGAACGACCTTAGATCGCCTTACACTGACGCCTCGAATTTTGTCGCTCGAACCAACGTCGCTCGATGCCGTCTACGTAACGATCCTCGACGTCGGCGAAGCGACCGGTACGATCGATCGCGCCCGCGCGGAAGTCGAGCGATTACGCCTGCGTGCAGAAACTCTGCAAGAGCGAACGAAAGAGCTTGGGGCACCTCGCACGCTCGTGCTCGAATGGACCGATCCTCCGATGGGAAGCGGTCATTGGACGCCGGCTCTCGTCCAGATTGCCGGTGGAACGGCCGTCCTCGGGTGGACCGGTGAGTATTCACGCGTTGTCTCTTGGGATGAGATTCGGTCTGCCGATCCGGAGTGCATCATCGTCGCGCCGTGCGGTATGGATCTGGCTGCAACGCACGCAGCGATCGACGATCTGCACCGCACGAGTGGCGCGTGGCGCGAGCTTGTCGCTTCTGGGAAGCGACGTGTCGTCGCGATGGATGGCAATCAATTCGCAAACCGCCCGGGACCTCGGCTGATCGAGACCGCGGAACTGTTTGCGGTTGCCATTCATCCCGAGCTTTCGGGATCATCCATCGCCCCGCAGAGCGACGGAAAGATACGTACTATCGACTGCGTCTCCGCCGCGTGAGCATTTCGACGGGGCGCGGTGACTCGGGCGATACCGGTCTCGGTGGCGGCGGACGCGTCAATAAAGCGGATGCGCGCGTCGAAGCCTACGGCGCAATCGACGAACTCAACACGGTGGTCGGACTGGCACGCTCGCAGTGCAACGATGCGGAAATAAACGCGAGCGTGCGAAAGATTCAGCGCGAGCTCTTCGTCGTCGGTTCGGCTATCTCGACCAAAGCCGAGTCGAATAAACCAATTCCCGAAGTCACGGAAGAGATGGTACATCGTCTCGATGCGCTGGTCGCGCGCTACGAGGCGGAGCCTAAAATCTTGCGGGATTGGTCGATTCCGGGCGAGTGTGCCGAATCGGCTGCATTCGATGTCGCGCGAGCGATCTGCCGCCGCGCCGAGCGCGCCGCCGTGCGTTACGTAACTAGTGGCGGCGTCCTGCAGCCGGCGGTTCTCAAATATCTTAACCGACTCAGCGACGTGCTGTGGCTTTGCGCTCGGGTGGTCGAAGCGCGACTCGGGATCGACGCCCGGCTACGTGACGACGCATATCCGGGTCCGCCCTGGTCGCGCGCTTGGTGAGTCGTGCGCTCATGGTACTCGGTACGGGTTCGCACGTCGGTAAATCGCTGCTCGTCACCGCGATCTGCCGCATACTCGCCGATGACGGGTATCGCGTCGCGCCCTTCAAGGCGCAAAATATGTCGCTTAACTCGGCTGCCACGCCCGACGGTCGCGAGATCGGCCGTGCGCAGGCGATGCAGGCCGAGGCGGCGCGGATCGCGCCGACCGTCGAGATGAACCCGGTACTACTCAAGCCGACGAACGACGCCGCGTCGCAAGTCGTGCTGCTCGGGCGCGTAGCGGGCGTCGAGCGCGCTTGCGACTACCATCAGCGGCGCGTTCACGAGCTGTTCCCCATCGTCGTCGCGGCATACCGCAAACTCGAAGAGCGCTACGATGTCATCGTGCTCGAAGGCGCCGGCAGCCCTGCGGAGATCAATCTCAAGGCAACGGACATCGTCAACATGCGCATGGCCGAGGCTGCGGACGCCGCGTGCCTGCTGCTCGGCGACATCGATCGCGGCGGCGTGTTCGCAGCTTTGTTCGGAACGCTCGCGCTGCTCGAATCGCACGAGCGTTCGCGCTTTCGCGGATTTGCGATCAACAAATTTCGTGGCGATCCATCGCTGCTCGCGGCGGGCGTAACGGAGATGGAACGGCGCCTTGGGATACCGTCTCTGGGCGTCGTACCGTGGCTGCCGGGCGTAGGACTCGATGAGGAAGACAGCGTCGCATTGGAGGACGTGCCGCGAATCGCTTCCCGCGGCTGGTTAGCTGCCGGCGACGGTTTGTCGCGCGCACTCCGCGTCGCGGTCGTCAACCTGCCGTATCTCGCCAATGCCACGGATTTTTCTGCGCTCGCTGCGGAGCCGAGCATCGATCTCGCGTACGCCGAACGTGCAGCCGATCTCGAACTCGCCGATCTCGTCGTACTGCCCGGCACGAAGGACACGCTCGGTGCGCTGCGCTGGCTCGCGGGCGGCGTGGGCGAGGCGGTGCGAGCGTTCGCGCAGCGTAAACCGGTCATCGGGATCTGCGGCGGCTATCAGATGCTGGGCCTCGAGGTTGCCGACCCGCACGGAGTCGAGTCCGGTGGAGTTCGGCCCGGGCTCGGTTTGCTTCCGGTACGAACCGTTCTCGCACGCGAGAAAGTAACGCGCGCCGTACGCGTGAGACCTCGCCCGAATGCATTCTTTGGCTACGAACCCGTGGACGCCGGTACGTTGGAGGGCTTGGGGTACGAGATTCATATGGGGCAGACGAAGAACGGCCCCGAGGTGAGCGCGTTCGCCGACGTTCTGCGCGACGGCGGCGAGCGCGTGGTCGACGGCGCCGTCTCGCCGAGCGCTCGCGTCGTCGGCACGTACCTGCACGGCCTCTTTGCGAGCGATCAGTTACGTTGGGCATTCGTGCGCGCCGCGCGAGCGAGCTGTCGACTCGAACCACCGTCGCGACTGATCGCCTATGGTGCGGAACGCGAGGCGCGTTTCGATCGCCTGGCAGCGCACGTGCGCGCAACGCTCGATCTGAGGCCGCTACTCCCTGCGGCGTCCATAGCGCGCGAAGCCGGCAATCGCTGCAGTGACCGCTCTTAAGCTCGCCATCGCGTGCGCGGTCGACGCCGCTCTGGGCGATCCCGCTGATTGGCCGCATCCGGTACGGTTCATCGGCGGCGCGTGTGTGCTCGGCGAACGTCTCGCCCGCGCGTACGCACGTGGCGACGCAAGGCGCGAGTCGTTTGGCGGAACGCTGCTCTGCGTAGTTATCGTCGGCGGAACCTATCTGGCAGCGCGCACGGCGCTCCGGGCGGCGTATCGCGCGGACAGTCGTTTCGGATTCGTCTTTGAGACCGTGCTCGGCGGGACGACGCTCGCCGCTCGCAATCTGTTAGACGAGGCCAGTGCAGTCATCGCATCGCTCGAGCGCGGGGACCTCGCGCAGGCTCGCCTCAGCGTCGCACGTATCGTTGGTCGCGATACGGCGCAGCTAAACGTGTCGGAGATTGCGCGTGCCACGATCGAGACGCTCGCCGAGAGCGCGTGCGACGGCATCGTCGCTCCGCTCTTGGCGCTAGCGATCGGCGGTGTTCCACTCGCGCTCGCGTTCAAAGCGGTGAGCACGCTCGATTCGATGATCGGACACATCGAGCTGCCCTACACCTACCTCGGGCGGACGGCGGCACGCCTCGACGACCTTGCCTGTTACGTACCTGCGCGCGCGACCGCTCTCTTCATTGCATGGTGTGCGCCGCTTACCGGAGAGGATCGCAAATGCGCGCTTGCCGTGCTTCGCGCCGACGGCCATCGGCATCGAAGTCCAAACGCCGGCCGTCCCGAAGCCGCGCTGGCGGGCGCAATCGGCGTGCGGCTCGGCGGCACGAATCGATATGATGGAGTTGCGAACCAAACACCGTATCTGGGCCCAAAATCTCCGCCACCGACTGTCCGGTCGGCGAGACGTGCCTTACGGTTGGTAGGCGCGAGCGCGTTCGTCGCAGCCGCTGCGCTCATCTTGATATCGACGATCGTGCACGCGTATACTGCGTTCTCGTGAGCGCCGAACCGTACGAAGGATTCCGATCGCCGCCGGTGCACGGCGGCGACCTTGCGGCGATCGGGCGCCGTTATGGCGTCGCTCCGAATTCACTGCTCGACTTCAGTGCGAATCTCAACCCGCTCGGGCCGCCGGCGACACTCTTGCGGGCACTCCAAGCTGCCGCTAACGACATAACCGAACTCGCGCGCTATCCCGAACCGGACGCGCGTAGCTTGCGCCTACGCCTGGGCGTTTTTCTCAACGTGGAGCCGGAAGCGATCGTGGTTGCAAACGGCGCCGCCGCCTTGCTCGCAATCGCTCTCGCTACCCTGGGAACTCGACGCTGCGTCGTGCCGAGCCCGGCCTTTAGTGAGGACCGCCACGCCGTCGAGGCAGTCGGTGCACGATATTGCGGCGTCGCGCTCGACGCTCGGCGAGACTTCATCCTCGCACCCGAATCGCTCCTTACCGCCGTACAGGCGAACGCTGCCGACGTCTGTCTTCTTACAAACCCGCACAATCCGACGGGCGGACTCGTTTCGCGCGAAGCCATGCTTCGCCTCATTATGGACGTGCGCCGTTTGGGAGCAGCAACGATCGTGGATGAAGCTTTCGTCGATTATGCTCTCGCGAGCAGCATCACATCCGAGGCGGCCGTTACGCCCCGGCTCATCGCCGTTCGCTCCCTCACGAAATTCTTCGCGGTGCCGGCGCTGCGCGTCGGTTACGCCGTCGCAGCACCCGATCTCGCGCGCAGGATGCGTGACCGACTCCCGTCATGGCCGGTGACGACGCTCGCGATGCGCGCGCTTGAGGCGGCCCTCGGCGACGTCGCGTACGCGACTCGCACGCTCGCTGAGAACGCGCAAGCGCGTCAGGCACTCAGCGCCGATCTTATGGCGCTCGGCGTCCATGTCGCGCCGTCGGCTGCGAACTTCTTATTCCTCACGCTTCCCTCCGGCGCGGCGTCGGCAACGCATTTCGTGCGACGTCTCGTTCTCGATGCGCGCATCGTGGTGCGTGATTGCTCCTCGTACGAGGGTCTTACCGATAGCCGGCACATCCGGGTCGCAGTCCGCTCGCAATCCGAAAATTCGCGCCTCGTTCGCGCGCTATCCAGCGCTCTAGCCGCCACTTAGCGCAGCATAATCTAGCGCGCCGTGACGAGGAATGGCGCAACGTGAACGCTTCCGCCGGCGCGGAACTGCAGCCACAACGCGTAGGTACGGGGTTCGTCGACGCCGTTTTTCAAAGCTTTAGACCCGCAAGACATCTGCATAGGCACGGTCGGCCAATTGTTGGGGATCCGTAGCAACGGTCAGCAGACCGGCACGTCGAAAGTCGTTTGCGGTAAGTTCCAACTCTTGAACTACCAGATCCGTCGATGCACTCCGGTCGTACGACGATAGCATGCCTATCGTTCCCGGGAGATCGGCATTAACGTATGCCCCTTGCGCCTCAACGAGAGATGCGGGGCCGACACCACGCCCGACCTCAGCCGACGTTTCCAAATATGCTCTTGTAAGCAAAGCCGCGACTCGCTGACGCTTGCTCACAAATCCGCCGTGCATGGCAAGGAAACAATGATGACCTACGCCGATACCGTCACCACATGAAAATCCGCTTTCGCCGACGTTAAGGTATGGCTCCGCTTTCTTCTCAGCCAGCAAAAGATAAGCGAGCGGATCGGATGCAGCGACGAACTGGACTGACTTCGCGTTGAGCGCAGACTCGAGCCCGCCGATGCCGGCGAGCCCAAAGACCTTCCAAGTCACGTCGTGCTTCGGATCGATTGCCTTGCCGGCGCAGCAGCGCCGAAAGCAGATTCATCGAGGAACCGTGCAAACGGTCCGTCGCGATGACCGTCCCCTTCATGGTGCCGTTGATGTGCATGACGACGTCGTCGGTAGCAACGACACGTAAACAGCCGGCGTGGAGCCCGGCAACCACTCGGATGTCGCTGCCACTTGCAAGAGGTTTGAGCAGTGCGGGCAAATTCATGGAAGCGGCGTCGATGGTTCCCGCGCCGAGCGCCCCAGTTAACGCGTCTTCGCTCTGAAATGATACGAGCTGCGCTTGGAGCGCGTGCCGGTGGAAGATCGCGCTGTTAGGTGCCACAAAGTAACGGCTTCACATGGGTTGCCGATGTAGCCGAGCCGGACGCGCAGCCGCCCCTGGACGGCTGCGGCGATGCTCGGCAACGCCGCGTCGAGCCCGGCTCCGACGGTTAGGACGATTCCCGAGGCAAGAGCCCCGTCGATTAGGCGTCGCCTTAACAAGGTCTTTGCCATGGGTTACAAAGGTACATATTCAATCCTAGAGCAACGAACCATTCTAACGACGAGCGGATCAATCGGGAGCGAAGTCGATGGCGCTAAAGCGGCGGACAATTCTCCGGATAGGCGAAGAAGACCCGCGATAAGACGCGTGACGCCCGACACGATAAAAACCGATGCCGCGAGGATCGCAAGCGGCGAGACTCCTGCGCCGAGCGGTGCGTGGCCTTCAGTCAGCTCGATAAGCGCGTACGCGATCGCGCCGCCGAGAACGAGTTCAAGCGTCGGTATGTAGCGGGTGCGCGCGGGCAGCCGTTTGCTGCGTCGCTCGGAATCAGCAGCGCAGAGCGCTGCAAGCGCTAACCCGGCTCCGAGTGACGTCGGTAACTGGTCTGCGTGCTCCGTGCCGGGCACGTGCACACACCAAAGAGCATCGCCTTCATGAGCACCGCAACGAGGAAGGCGAGCGGAACGGCCAGTCCTAAGCGACGCAGCAACACCGTGACTCGAGTTCGTTGCTTTCACTAGCAGCGGTAGAACATCGCCGGGCATGCCTTCGTTTAGTGCGAAGATCGCTTGACGAGATCCGCATCAGACGTATCGGAATACCGTAGGCGGGTACGGCATTCAAGCGATTTAAAACGTACATAGTGGTTCATACGGTTCGTGACAAGACGAAAACCTTAGCTCGAGTTCACCGGATAGTCTGTTTTCACGCGTGCGTCCTGAAGGTAATCGAAACGGATATCTCCGGCTGTTACCGCCCTCAGTGCAGTGACTAGCCGGCATACGACTCGAACGGCCACAGAAGGAGAGCCTAAAACACACTGGATTTGAGCCGATATCTTACTCGATACCCCGACTTGTTAAGCACAGGCGGGAAGCTATTTTGCAGTTCGGGAGGTTCCGTGCAAGTTCCAAACATCGCGCGCGCCGTCGTTTTGGCGTCTTTGACAATCGGTGTCGGTCTGTACGCAACGCAATCCGCTAAATCTTCTGATCACCAGGACACGTTACAGCTCGTAAGCCGCGCGGGCGGCGACATCACGGACGCCTATGTTTTTCCGGCCAAAGACCCGAACGACGTCGTCTTCGCGATGGATGTCCATCCGCTCATTCCGGCCGGTCTAGGTGCGAGCACTTCCTTCGATCCCGGCGTTATGTACGAGTTCAAGGTCGATACCGTCGGCGACTACCACGAGCATCTCGTCATGCAGTTCCGCGCTACGGGCGTCGGTGCTGCTCAAAAAGTGACTTTCTACGGGCCGCAGAAGCCGAGTTCGCTCGGGACAACATCTACCTTCGGAAGTCCCTTAGGTGAAACGACCTATGGCCAGACGGCTACGCTTCCAGGCGGCGTGCAGTTCTTCGCCGGAGCGCGCCGCGACCCGTTTTACTTCGACCTGACGCAGTTTTTTAAGATCGATCCCGACCGCAGTTTCAAGACTCATCTGCTTGCCGGCCGGCGCGCGCTTCCAAGCGCCGACTGCTTCCTACCCAAAGAGCGCGCTTCGAACTATTTCCAGAACTTCAACGTGTTGTCGCTTGTGGTTCAGTTGCCGCGAGCGGCGTTGACGACTCCGCAAAATGGAGGCCGTATTAACGTTTGGGCCACCGCATCGGTCGGCAGTCCGGATTCGGGCGATTTCCACCAAGTCGAACGCTGGGGCCGTCCGGCAGTCAAGGAAGCTCTCGAGCGGTTCGTAGATCACGATACAACGAACCGCGCTCAGCCGTATGACGATCCGACCTTAAAGCGGGACGTTTACCGCTACATGGTTACGCCGAAGCCAAATGGCGCCGGGCGTTCCGCCGCCGTCGCCAACGCCCTCGTCAAGGTCCTATATCCGGATGAAATGCAAGTCAACCTGGCTGCCAACGGTCACGCGACGTACCTGGGCGTCGAGACGAAAGGCTTGAGCGGCTTGCCGGTGGGCATCGTTCGTATCGTTCCGGACGCCGGACTGAAAGGTTTAAAATCGTCCCTTCGTAACGGGGCTCGCCAATTCGGCGGACGCGACCTGTATAGTCCCGTCATCGACTTGTCGCTCGGCGCAATCTACGGAGGTATCCTGCCCAAGATCGGTCTTGCTCACGACGATCACCAAGAGACGGAGTGCCTTACAAGCGACAACGTCCTTCCAGCCGAACGCGCATTGAGCGACTTTCCCTATCTCGAGCCGCCCGTGTGACCGGCCCGACCCCAAGCAAATGACTTTATCAGAGCGCTGCGTTAGTACCAGTTAGTAGGAACCGGTATTTTCAGCAACTCGTGGCGGAAGTGTAATAAATTCCGACCCGCCAAGACGGCGGCCGAGAATTTCGCGAGTCTGCTCAAACCCACGTAGCACAGTTCGCCTCGCTCAGAGCGAACGGGCATGCGTCGATCTGCGGCGTAAACCGGGTCAGAACGACTCCGCCGTCGCCGTTGAGTGTCTCGCGCACTTGCGACGCTATCTCGAGACACAGTTCCCGAGATCCAATCATCAAACGACATAATGGAGGGACCTCGCATATGCAACTCCAACCGAATGTCATGTTCGCCGGAAATGCACCGTCGTGAGCGAGCATAAGACTTATCCGGCCGGCGTGCCGTGCTGGGTCGAGACGCTTCAACCCGACGCGCACGCGGCGCTCGAATTCTATAGCGGACTTTTCGGCTGGGACGTTGCGGGTCCCGGTCTCATGCCCGGCGGCGGCGAGTATTTCGTCGCGCAGATAGAGGGGGACGATGTGGCCGGCATCGCAACGCAGCCGCAACATCTCGGCGCGACGGAAGCGGTCTGGAGCACGCACATCCGTGTTGACGACGTCGACGCGTGCCTGATCAGGGCGAAGCGCGCGGGCGCGACGGTTCTGGTTGCGCCGTTCGACGCGCTTCCTGCAGGCCGCTGTGCGGTGCTGGCGGACCCGGCAGGCGCGGCATTCGGGATCTGGCAAGCGCGCGAGCGCGAAGGCGCCCAGCGCGTCAACGAACCGCGGGCTTGGGCAATGAGTGCGCTTCACACGAACGATCCGGAAGCGGCGACCGTCTTTTACGGCGATGTGTTCGGCTGGACGGCGCAAGCGTTCATGGCCGGTAGCGACCGCGTGACGCTTTATCGCTTACCGGGCTACGTCGGCGGAAAGCCGGAGCAGCCGGTGTCGCGCGATGTCGTCGCCGTCATGACCCAAATCGCCGGTTCGCAAGCGACGACACCACATTGGGGCGTGGACTTTTGGATTGACGATGCGGACGCGGCCGTGGCCCGTGCCCAGCGCCTCGGCGCAACGGTCGTCGGTCCGCCATACGACACGCCGACGTTCCGGCAAGCCGTCATCGTCGACCCCGCCGGCGCAACCTTCTCGATAAGTCAGCTGCGGCAATAGTCCAATACACGCCCGGATTGCTCGCTCTGAGAAAGAGGTCGCCGATGCGGTGAGCTTGAGCTAACGATTGCGCCGCGCTCTCCCAGCGACGCGCGAGCATCGGCTCTCGGCGTTTTGTAGGCCCGTTAATAGCCGCCGATCAATGTAGCCCGGGGGCTGCCGAAGGTCGCAGACCGAGCATGTTCAAACGAACCCCATCGTCTCCATGCGCCGCGAGGATATTTGATGTTCGCCGGAGGGCTTGTGACAATGTCGCTCGTCAGTGCTGACTCGAGGCCGGAATTGGGGAGCACGAACGATGCCGTATGAGTACGGCACATCGTCCACGAAATTCGAAATCCCCAACCCGCATCGCGTGGAAAACGTCTTTTTCTACGTCTGTTCGGGCTTGTGCTTCTTGGCGGGGATGGTCGCTCTCGTCACATCCCGGCACGACTTCGTGGTTCGCGAGTGGGCCCCGTTCGGCCGGTCCCTGACGGCGGGGCTCGCACTTCTGGGAGCGGCGATCTTCTATGCCGCCCAGGCGCTGCAGCAGATGCGCTTCTTTTTCGGACAGGGGCAGCCGGCCGACCTCGTACCGCATCTGGAACAGGACGCGGTGGGCTACGTATCGGGGGGCTCGGGGCAGATTCGCGATGCCCGTGCTTTGCGCGAGACGATTCGGCAGAACGCCATCACCTATCCGGTCCCGCGCGGTCCCATCGATACGCTGCTCTATAGTGCGATCAAGAATCTTATTTATTCGCCGCAAGTGACACAGAGTATGGTTCGTTCTCAATTTCGAAACGTCATGGCGTTGCTCTTTCTCGCCATCTGTTTTCTCGTGTCGATTCTCGGCCTTAGGAACGGGGCTGCCGTGGCTTGGATCGCGCTGTTCTACTTCGTCGTAACGAACGTCCTCGTGTTGCGTCCACTCGCATCGGGCCGCCCCGAGTCGGCCCGGTTTTCCAGTCGGGAAGTTGTTATCTTCATCGCCGGAAGCATCATCGGTCCCGTCGTTCTCGCAGGCATCATCCCAAAGACGCTGTATCCGTTCCACAATACGATTGTGTTCACGCCGGTCACGTTCTCAATTTTGTTTGCCTCGCTTGCGGTATCCGCTTTACTACTGATGGCCGGGATCGGCAATACCGTGAACCCGAATACGATTGCCGCGGCACCTCACCTCGAGACGCCGAGTATGAACGCAACCCCCACGCAGCTCTTCGTCGAACTCGCTCGCGAAATGAAGCGACTGTGGGTCGAAGAAGTTCCGAACCGGACCTATATGCGGCTGCCACCCAATGTTGCTGCGAACCACGGTGAGTTCGACGCGCATCTCATTGAGGAGACGCAGCCGCTCGCTCAGGATCTCGATCCGCTGACGCTGCAAAGTGCGCTGGCGCTCGCGACCACGCGCTGGCTTCTGGCCGCGGACGTGCTGGGTACGCTGCTCACGAGCGCCGGCGCGTGGATGCTCACGCAGTGGGGGCGGTCGTCGAACGCGAATGAGCTTTTACTTTACGGAAGTTCGATGCTCGTCGTGGGTGCTTTCGCCTTTCGCGGAGCGAACCGGTTGTGGCGGCGCTTCGAATTCAAGTCGCGTCTCTACTGGATCGAATGCCATGGAAGCTACGCTCGCGCTTCTACAAAAGTCGGGTCTGTGCTGCGGGACCGAATTCACACCGAACGCGAATCGATCAACGTAGAAATGATGACGCTTCGCGTGTGGGTCGCCGAAGTAGACTCCGTTGCTTTCGATACGGATCGGACGCGCGACATGGTCTCGCTGCGCGGACTGCCGGGCGAAGCGCAAAGAGTCGGTAGACATTTGGCCGCGTTCGGAACGGATCAAGCGTCGGTTATCGTACCGGGGTCGTCCGTCGATCTGCAACGTTTAGCGCTCGCGGACCGCATCAATCCAAAGGCGTCGGATGCGGACACTCTTGCAGATGCCTACGGTCTGAGCGGCTCCCAAGCCGCAAAGCCCACGCTGGACGTATCGCAAGCGTCGAAATTCTGCACGAACTGCGGTCTGCAACTCGAGGCGAACCAGTTTTTTTGCGGCGCCTGCGGTCAGAAGCGGTAGGTTGCAAGGCGATGCACCAGGTCATGACGTGCGGCGTGCGAGTTTCCCGATCCAACGATACAGGCCGAGCGTAAGCGCGATGAAGGCGAACGTGCCGATGATCTTCGACGCGTCGTCGAACGAATCGCCGACGAGCGATAGCGGCGTCGCGTTGCCGCTCGCAACGATCAGTCCCGCCAGAAAGACGCCGAAGAGGCTCTCGCCGACAATTAAGCCGGAAGCGAGCAGAACGCCGAAGCGCTTCATCATCTCCGGGTTAGGTGCGCGGTTCGCGGCCCGGTCGTAGAAGTGCCCGACAATCGCTCCCAAGATAACGGGTGCGGTCGTCGACGCCGGGAGGTAGATGCCGATGCCGACTGCGAGGGGCGGCAACCGCATGCGACGGGTCATACCGAGGCCTTCGTCGAGCGCGATGATCGCCGCGCCGACGAGCGCCCCGATGCCGATTAAGCCCCAATCGAGCTTGCCTTGAATAACGCCCTGTGCGAGTGCGGAGATCAGCGTCGCTTGCGGGGCGGGCAGCGGTTGCGCACCGTGCGCGCCATGAAGCGGCGAACCGGCGAACCCATATGCGCGGTTGAGGAGGTCGAGGATCGGCGGAATCACGATTGCCCCCATCACGACGCCGACGATCAAGGCGACCTGTTGGCGCCACGGCGTGGCATCGACCAGTTGGCCCGTTTTGAGATCCTGCAAGTTATCGTTCGCGATGGTCGCGACGCATAAGACAACCGCCGTTACGAAGAGTGCGTACGCGACGAGTGTCGGGCCGGCTGTAGGTCCGGCGCCACGCGTCAACACGAGCAACAGCAGCGAAGCCCCGAGCACCGTTAGGATTGCCAGCCCCGAGACGGGGCTATTCGACGAACCGATAAGCCCTGCCATGTAGCCGCAAGCGGCGGCGACCGCGAAACCTGCGGCGACGACGTATACGATCGCACCGATCGTCAACGGCACGATCGATGCGGCGAGCACCCCGCCGCTCAGAAAAACTGCGAACAGCACGCCGAGCGGGACGAGACACGCCACGCTAATGACCGCGACGAGTCCGATCGGGATGTCTTGCTCGGTGCGCACGGGCCGCCCGGCGCCCCGTACGCCGGAGGCGCGCGAAGCGGCAATCGCGGAGCGCACGCCGCTCCACACCGGAGCGATCAGTTTGCCGAGCGCCCAGAGCGCCGAGATACCGATTGCGCCTGCGCCGATGAAGCGAACGCGATGTGCCCAAACGGCGATGGCGACGTCCGCCGCGGGTCCGGCCGCGGGATGCAGCGCCGTCAAGATCGGCGTCGCGATGCCCCACGCTATGACGAATCCGGTAAGCATCGCGACGCCGACGGATAAGCCGATGAGATGTCCCGCGCCGACGAGTGCGAGCGATAGCGAGGAGCCGAGTCCCGTCGCCGCCGGACCGAGGCGAAAATAGAGGCCGACTTCGCTTGCAAAGATACGCGCTCCGGCGATCGCTGCGAACGCAGCCGATGCAAGCGCGCCGACGACGACGGTGAGCAGGCCGGCCTTATTCTCGGCGACCGCTGCGCCCGTGCGGGAACCGGCGCCGACCTTGAGTATTTCGGCGGCGGCAACACCCTCGGGATACGGCAGATCCGATTGCGTGACGAGCGCGCGCCGCAACGGCACCGTGTACATGACGCCGAGAATGCCGCCGACCGCGCACACGCCGAATGACTGCCAGAACGGAAAGCCCGTCCACCAGCCGACCATGACGAGCCCAGGCAAAACGAAGATGATCGAGGATAGGGTGCCGGCGGCGGAAGCGACCGTCTGTACGATATTATTCTCGTAGATGCTCGCGCTCTTGAACGCCCGCAAAACAGCCATCGATATTACCGCCGCCGGAATCGACGACGCAAACGTCAGTCCTACTTTTAAGCCGAGGTAGACATTGGCCGCCGTGAAAACGAGCGTGATTGCGGCACCGAGAATCAGGCCGCGGAGAGTAAGCTCCGTGCGCTGCTCGACACCGGTCACGGAGACCGCGCCGATTTGAGAAGGAGAACGCAAGCGGCGCGCTTCGCGTTTTGAAGGTTCGGGCCTGCTTTTTCGTCGCATGCTGCACTTTCAGCGCGGCTGGATCTCACTGAGCATACGGCCGAATTTTGGAACTACGATGGTCGCTTTTATGATACGACGGTGACGACCTTACGTCTCGCGCGGAGCCGCGCCGCGGCGTCCCGCAAGGGCGTCACACGCATGTCGTACTCGCCGCCGGCCTGCAAGTGCTCGAACGATTCTTCCCCGGTATCTCGCAACAACTGGCGACTGCCGGTGCGACGACGGGTGACGTCGCTCAAAACGTCCGCTGGTTCATGGAGGGCGCATGTCTGAGTCGATTTGCGAGCGGTCGCGAAGGCATCGGGTTGACGCGGCCGCTGCTCGAGGCGACGGTGCGCGAGCGCGTTGAGAACCTTCACAACGTCGTCGTGCGCGCGGCATGCAGCGCCGATGCGCTCGTCGCGACGGCGGACGGCGCGCGAGTCGGCGGCGGGGAACCGCAACGCCCTCACCGCGCTGCGAAATCGTTATGTCGAACGGCTTCTGCGCGCTGCACACGCTGATGCGCGACCCGCGCTTGCATTTCTGCGAGTGTCGAATCTGCTCGCTCCGCCCCGAAGTCGCATGCACCGGCCCTCGTGTGGAGCGCTCTGCGAGCGAAACGTTAGCGCGGCTCTGCATCCGGCGGGGTCGTTCGGGCAGAGCTTACGAGGCGGCGGGTGGAAGCGCTTGGGCGTGCAAACGGCAGCCTTCGCATGGCTGCATCGATCTCCGAACCGCTCGACTTCAAACCGACGCTGCGCGTGCTCGAGGCTGCACTGGGCGAGTTCGACGACCTCGGCAGCAATAGCGGAAGTGCGGTCGAGCCGCAGGTTCGTCGCGCGGCGCTCGAGGCGTTTCGAAACTTCGGCCGCGAGCGCACGGCGTTTCCGTCGCGCTGGCGATACGATTACGCGGCGCTCCAATTCGAAGAACTGATCTGGTCGACCGGCCGCGCCCGAGTACCCGCGTTGCCGCGCGCCGGTCGCACGGGGCAGGCGGAGCCTTCCCAGGCGCCGGCGCTCGCCGTCGATAACGCGGGCGGTCTCGTCCATCTCGGCAGCGTCTATCTCGAACCCGAGATCCGTATCGGCGATCCACGCGTTACGCTGCTCGCGCTCGCCGACGCGCAGCGCGCGTTTCCCGAGCGCGTGGCAGGTGTCCGGCGGCGATTCGCACGACCGCACGCGGATCGCTTTTCGGCACTGGCGACTGCCTTTCAGAACTGCGGCGCGTATGTCGATATTCCGGACGGCGTCGTTCTCGACGCGCCGCTGCAACTGCTGTGGACGTCGCGGCCCGGCAACGCGAGCGCGGTCTTTCCGCAGACCGTCGTTCGTGTCGGCGCCGGCGCCCGCGCTACGATCGTGGAGCGGCATGTCGGCGACGGCGAGTCGTTCGTGAACGGCATCGTCGAGATCGAGCTCGCATCGCAAGCACAGCTCGATTACGTCGTCGTCCAGGACGCGGATGCTGCGGCGCGGTTGCTCTTCCGGCGCGCCGCTCGCTGCGCCGCGGGCGCAACGGTCGGCTGGCACGTAGCCGAACTCGGTGCCGGGCTCGTACGCAGCGTCGTAGACACGCAACTCGCCGAAGCCGCAGCGACCGCGAACGTAAACGTGCTCTTCTTCGCGCGCGGTTTCGGGCACGTCGACTTGGCAGTCGAAATCGATCACGATGGATCCGAAACGGTCTCTCAGACGATCGTGCGCAGCGCTGCAAGCGACCTCGGTCAGGGTCGCTTCGCCGGCGGCGTTCGCATACCGCGCACGGCTCGCGGCTGTAAAGCGTCGATGCGCGATGACGCGCTCGTGCTGTCGCGCGACGCATATCTCGAAGCCGTTCCGGCGCTCGAGATCGCCGCGAACGATGTCTCCGCATCGCATGCGGCGACGGTCGGATCGCTCGATGAAGAGCAGCTCTTCTACGTCCAGAGCCGCGGCTTCGCACGGGGGACTGCCGAACGGATGGTCGCGCTCGCGTTCTTCGAACCCGCCATCGTTCGCTTTCCGACCGAAGTTTTTCGCGACGAGATCCGAACCGCACTTGACGAACGGCTCGACGAGATCCCCGAAACGTTCGTCTCGTAATAGGCATTGGAGGCGGCAGGACGGTATTGGTCGAGCTATGGTTCGTTGCTGCGCTTGGATAGCCGCATTCGTCTTGTTCGTGGCATCGCCGCCGGCTTCGATAGGCGCCATGCCGACGACGCAGAGCAGCGTCTTGAAAGCGACGCTGCGCAACGGACTACGCGTCGTCATCGTCCGCAATACGCTGGCACCCGTCATCGCGACCGATCTCACGTACCTCGTCGGATCGCGCGACGACCCCGTGAGCATTCCCGGGATGGCTCACGCTCAGGAACATATGATGTTTCGCGGTACGAAGAATCTTTCGACGAGCGAACTCGGCACGGTCGCGACCGCTCTCGGAGGCGATTTCAACGCCGAGACTTCGGCCACATTGACGCAATTCGAGTTTACCGTGCCGGCTTCGGACATCGATGCCGTCCTGCGCATCGAGTCCGACCGGATGCGCGACATTCTCGACGCGCAGGCGGAATGGCAAAACGAACGCGGCGCGATCGAACAAGAAGTTGAGGGCGATCGCTCGTCGCCCGGCAACGATTACTATAGCGATGCGCAGCGCATCGCCTTCGCCGGGACCCCCTACTCACATCAAGGCGTCGGCACGCGCGCTGCCTTCGACCGTTTGACGGGACCCGAGCTCAAGGGGTTTTACGAGCGCTGGTACGCACCAAACAACGCGGTGCTCGTCGTCGCAGGCGACATCGACCCTGCTTCTCTGCTCGCGCAAATCCGAGCGCGCTTCGAAGCAATTCCCGCTCGCCCCGTCCCCGCGCATGCGCTCGCGCGCCTAACTCCGCTGCAGCGCGTCGTCCTACGGCGTCCGACGACGCTCGTCTATCCGCTCGCGAGCGTCGGTTTTCGTATGCCGGGCATAAACAGCCCCGACTTCGTCGCGTCGTATCTTTTACAACAGGTGCTCGGGGCGCAACGCGGACCGTTGCACGCACTCGTCGACGCGGGTCAAGCGCTCGACGGCGAATGGATCTCGATGCCGTACGTTCCCGAAGCCCAGCTCGCGTTTGCAACGGCCGCTCTCGGACCGGGCGGCGATCCCCTCGTCATGGCGCGACGTCTCGAAGCGATCGCTACGGACTACGCGCGGCACGGCGTCCCGCGCGAGCTCTTCCAAACGACGAAGCGGCAAACGATCGCGAGTCAGGAGCTCAGTCGCAACTCGATTTCCGCCCTCGCTTCGGATTGGGTCACGACGATTGCCGACGACGGCGAACCGTCGATCGAGCACGAACAACAGTTGATCGCGAACGTAACCCTGGCGGACGTGAACCGCGTGGCCAAGCGGTATTTGGACGTGCGGCGCGCGATCGTCGGCGCCCTGACGCCGTCGGCCAACGCATCCCAGAACGCGCCGCCCGCGCCGCCGCCGCAAGGTCCGGAGAAGCCGCTCGGAGCGCAGCCGCCCGTTACGCATTTGCCGGATTGGGCCGCGGAACTCGTGCAGCACATCGCCGTGCCACCCTCATCGCTTGCGCCCAAAGCGATGAAGCTCGACAACGGCCTGACGCTCATCGTTCAGCCGGAATCGATCTCCGATTCGGTATTTCTTTTCGGAAGCGTGCGGACGAATAGCGCGTTACAGGAACCTTCGGGCAAAGAGGGCGTCTCGGCCGTGCTCGCCGCGATGTATGACTACGGAACGCGGACGCGCGATCGCAGCGCGTTCGCGCGCGCGCAAGACGATCTCGATACGTCGCTTGCCGGAGGCAGCGATTTCGGTCTACAAACGACATCGCTTTCGGCAACGCGCGCCGTCGCGCTGCTGGCCGAGAACGAATTACGGCCACGCCTCGATGCCGCGACCTTCGACGCTGCGCGCCGCCGGACCGTCGAACAACTCGGGACGTCGCTCAACAGCACGGGGACGGTCGCGCAGCGCAGAGCGGCAGCAAAGCTCTTGCCGCCGGACGATCCGACGCTGCGGCAGCCGACGGCGGCTAGTTTAGCTGCCTTGACTCTCGATGACGTGAAAGCGTACTACGCCCAAACGATGCGGCCCGATCTAACGACGATCGCCATCGTCGGCAACGTTACGGCGGAGGGCGCGCTGGCGGCCGTCGAGCACGCCTTCGGCGGCTGGCGCGCGACGGGAACGATACCGGCGCTCGATTTGGCCGCGGTGCCTCTGAACGCCCCGGGCGACGTTTCGCTGTCGCTTCCATCGGTCGGTCAAGACGATGTGACGCTGCAACAGATCGTCGAACTCAACCGCACTTCGCCACAATACTATCCGCTACAACTAGGGAACGCAATTCTCGGCGGAGGAGCGCTCGGGCCCGAGCAGAGCCGCCTCTTTCGAGACCTGCGTCAAGAGGCAGGCCTCGTGTATAGTATCGCCTCCGAGTTGTCGGTCGAGCGTACTCGTTCGCGATTCTCGATTCACTTTGCGTGTCTGCCCGACAATCGAAGCCGTATCACTTCCCTGATCGCGGACGAGATCGGAAAGCTCAAATCGGAGCCGATAGGCGCGTTCGAGTTGTCGCTCGCAAAGGCCTCAATCGTACGTCGAACGGTGACGGGTGAGTCATCGGAAAGTTCGATCGGAAATGCGCTGCTCGAAAACGCTTCGAGCGGCTTCCCGCTCGATCAAAGCCGGATCGACGCCAGGCACATTATCGACGCCGACGCGCACGCGGTGCAGGACGCTTTCGGCTCCTACATTCACCCCGAAAACTTCGTGCGCGTCGTCGTCGGACCGTAACACTCGCCGGCTATGCGGTAGCCCTCGTCTTCGAGCATCGTACGCAGGCGCGGTTTGTCGACTTTTCCCAGCGCATTGCGCGGCAGCGCTTCGCTCCGGTAGAGGGCCTTCGGAATTTTGAAGCTGGCAAGCCGCGTTCGTAGGTGTGTCAGGACCGCTTCGGAATCGAGCGAGGGGTCCGCCTCGACGACAGCGATGGGAAGTTCGCCGCGGGCCGCATCGCTGCGCCCGACGACGGCCGCCGCACGAACGCCCGGATATTGCAGCAACTCATCTTCGATCTCGCGCGGATAGATATTGAAGCCGCCGCTGATGATCAGCTCTTTGGTTCGGCCGACGATCGCATAGCCGCGTTCCACATCGAACGTGGCCAGATCTCCGCTGCGGTACCAACGCCGGCCCTCCTGGTCATGGAAGAACGCCGCTGTTGTCGCGGCGGCATTGCGCCAGTATCCGGCGCATACGTTCGGTCCGCTCACGGCGATTTCGCCGATCGTGCCGATGGCTACGTCGCGGTCGTTCGCGTCGATCAACCGTACGGAAACTCCCGGGAACGGAAATCCGACCGTACCCGGATAGCGTCGGCCCTCATATCGATTGGTTAGAGCGAATCCGAATTCGGTCGAACCGTAACGCTCCAAGATCGAAGCGTCGAAGCGCGTTTCGAACGCCTCGTGCACGCTCGCCGGGAGCGCGGCCGAACCCGAAACGAATAAGCGTAGCGCGTCGAAGCGGACGTCGCCCGCGTGTTCCAGCAGCCGAACGTACATGGTGGGAACGCCGAAGAACATCGAGCAACCTCCGGCGCCCAGCAGTGCGGCCACCTCGTCCGCGTCGAAGCGTTCCCGAAGCACGAGGCTCGCGCCCGCGACGAGCGTTCCGCCGAGTCCCGCACAGAGTCCGTGTACGTGAAAGAGCGGTAACGTTAACAGCAAAACGTCTTGCGACGTCCACTCCCAAGCCGAGATCAACTGCGCGGCGATCGCCGCCAAGTTCGCGTGGGTCAGCATCGCGCCCTTAGCGAGCCCGGTCGTGCCGCTCGTATAAATGAGCAGCGCGAGGTCTTTCGCCCGAAGCTGCTTCGCTTCGCGCTCTTCCAGAGAAGCATCGCCGGCCCACTTCACGACGTCGGCTAGTGCGATGACGGTCGCTTTCGTTCCCGCGGGCACGAAGCTGCGGCTTTGCGCCGAGACGGCAATCGCGCTCGCTTCCGAATCCTCGATGACGCGGCGCAGGTCGGCTTCGCGGTAGAGCACGTTGGCCGGCACGGCGACGGCGCCGGCGCGAAGAACGCCGAGTAATGCGAACACGAAAGCGTGCCCGTTCTCCGCGTACAACACGACGCGCTCACCGTCAGAGATGCCGCGCTGCCGAAGCGCCGCTGCAACGCGCAGCGAAACGCTGCGCAGTTCGGCATACGTGACGGAATCGATTGCAAGCGCCTGCGGCGTCGTGACGGCGTGTTCGTCGAGAGCCTCGAGAATCGTAGCTGCGTGCGGCTTGCCACGCTCCGTCATCTCGCCGTCGGCGCGAGCGTGGCGGCATATTCCTCTCCGATGTCGCGATTGGTATAGTCGCGCATCCGTGATGCAGCAAAGAGCGATATGACCGCGCACAGCGCGATATACGTAGCGATGGCATAGCCCGTGTGAAAGGTCGCGAAGAGGTACGTCGCGATAAGCGGCGCAGGACCGCCGGCGATGATCGAAGCGAGCTGATAACCGATCGACGCGCCGCTATAGCGCAAGCGCGGCGTAAAGCTTTCGGCGATGAGCGCCGCTTGCGGTCCGTACTGCATATCGTGAAAGAGCAACGACAGGAAGATCGCGACGAAGATGAGGGCCGGCACGGCCGTGTTCAGCAGCGCGAAATAGGCGAATCCGAATACGCCCGTCAAAGCGGCGCCGATCATGTACATGCGGCGCCGTCCGATGCGATCCGAGACGTGCCCGAAGAGCGGGTTCCAGACGAGCGACCCGAGCGCAGCGAGCAGTACTGCGAATAATAGGAGCGTGCGCGGTTGTTTGAGCGCGTCGACTCCGTAGGAAAAAACGAACGCCGTATAGATGTAGAACGGGGCCTGCTCCGAGAGCCGCACGAGGGCGCTCAAAAGAACTTCGCGCCACTGCGTGCGCAAGACTTCCCGGACCGGCGCCACTTCGATGCGGTTTTCTTGTACGACGCGCCGGAACGTCGGCGTCTCGATGATACCGATGCGAATGTATAGGCCTACGGCGACGAGCAGCGCGCTCAAGAAGAACGGGACTCGCCAGCCCCAGCGCAGGAAATCCGGACCTGAAAGTGCGCTGAAGGCAAGCACCGCGAGATTAGCGAGGAATAAGCCGGCGGGAACGCCGAACTGCGGCCAACTCGCGATTAAGCCGCGGCGCTTGTTGGTCTTGGCCCATTCCATTGCGAGCAACACGGAGCCGCCCCATTCACCGCCGACGCCGATACCTTGCACGAAGCGTAGTACGGTCAGTAAGACTGCGCCCCAAATGCCGATCTGCGCGTAGCCGGGTACGAAGCCGACCAGAAACGTGGCGACGCCCATTAACAGCAGCGTTGCGATCAGGGCCGATTTGCGGCCCATACGGTCGCCATAATGCCCGAAGATCGCGGCCCCGATCGGACGCGCGATGAAGCCGACCGCGTAGATCAAAAATGCCTGCAGCGTACCGACGAGCGGATCGCTCTTCGGGAAGTACAGCTTCGCGAACACGAGACCCGTCACCGTACTGTATAAGAAAAAATCGTACCATTCGATCGACGTGCCGATCGTACTCGCGATCACGGCGCGCGTAAGCTGACCACGTTGAGAGGTCGAGACTGAAGCAGCCTCCATTATTGCCCTCGTTCCAAAAGCGATGCGTCAAAACGCCTATAGCTGCCGTTTGCCGGCGGCTACGTTTCTTCTGTGAACGGTTCCGTCGACGCGAATGAATCGCCTAGCGGCATGACGTCGCTTCCACGCGTTCTGATGATCGCATCTTGCGGCGCGAGCGGAGCTTCGAGCCCTTGCGCCCCCAGCCGCACGTTCTTGCGAATTCGTGGCTTGCGCTCGGTCTGTAATTGCTCGGCGGCCGCCGATCGCCGTGGCAAGACCGGCTCCGTAAGCGCAGCGCGCGACGCTTCGGTTTGCGATGCGTAGCGAAGTTCGGCTCCGTACTCCTCGAGGATCTCAGCCGCGCGTAACGCTCCCGTCGCCGCCGCATCGACGGTTACGACGGCCGGGCCGTTCGTAGCTTCCTCCGCGGGGGAGCCGACTGCGGCTCGAACGTAGCCCGCGTTTTTTAAAACGCGCAGCGCACGTTCGGCGGCGGCGAAATCGCTGAAGGTGCCGTGAATGACCGTTCCCTTCGGCCGAGTGTCGAAGTCGCTCATGGTGGTCCGCTAGCGTAGTGGCTTGCGGTCCGGATTTCCTCTTACCCGCGCGGCCCGGCGGGTGCCCCGTCGTCGTGGCGCGTACGACGCGGGATGTCATCGTTTCTACGAGCGGCCGGAGTCGTAATGACGCTCGTGCTCGCGCTTGCACCGCTTGCCGCTCGTGCACGTATAGCGACCACGCCCGAAGATCTGACGCGAATCGCATACGTCTCCTCGGCCGCGCTCTCGCATCGCGGGGACCGCGTCGCGTTCGTCGTCGGCCGTCTCGATGCCGTTCGCAACGCGTACCGGCGTACGATTTGGATCGTTCGTAGCGACGGCTCCGGCCTGCATCAAGTAACCGTGGGCGAAGAAGACGGGGATCCGCAGTGGTCGCCCGGCGATAGTGCGCTTGCGTTCACGCGCGCGCGGAGCGGCGGCCACGCGCAGATTTACCGCCTGGCGCTCGGCGGCGGCGAAGCGCGCCGGCTCACGAACGAAGCGGAGGATGCCGTCGCGCCTCGCTGGTCGCACGACGGAACGCGCATCCTTTACGCGACAACTTTCGTCGATAAGGCGCCGCGCACCGGCGTCGATGAGAAGGCAGCGGGTGAGAAGCTCGGCGAGCGTTACGTCACGAGCGACGTTCGTATGACGGACCGCCTCGATTTCGAAGTGAACGGGCAAGGCGAAACGTTTTCACGTCACACGCACCTCGTCGTGATGGATGCCGACGGTCTGCAGCGCAGGCAAATAACGCCGGCCGGACCGTGGTCCGAAAGCGCCGCCGCGTGGTCGTACGACGACCGTACGATCGCGTTCGTCTCGCTGCGCCGTCCGGTCGACCCGGCGCGCACCGATAGCGACATTTATTTCGTGTCCTCACTGGGCGGTCCGTTGCGGCGCTTGGCTCTCGCCCACCCGGCGAACGGAACGCCCGTGTGGGCGCACGACTCCCGGTCCATCTTTCTGACGTACGTTTCGCACGACGATCCTGCAGCGATGCCCGGCATCGAGATCGCGCGCACGTCTGGAGGCGAGCGCAACGTCGTACCGGAGAATCACGTGCAATTCGGCGATGCCGTTTTAACGGACATGCGCGAGTCGGGCGCCGGCTGCGGACCGTTGCTCGACCCGCGCGACCTGTCCTTCGTCACCGACGTAAGCTTGGCCGGCGCGACTGCGCTCGAACGATTCGACGTGGCGAGCGGTCGCGCGCTACCCGTCGTCTCTCGTGGAGACGAAATTGCCGAATGCTCCGCTAACGATGCCCTGACGCGGCTGGCGTACGTCGCTTCGAATGCAACGCAGCCTGCAGAAGTGTTTGTCACAGATCTCGCGAGCGGCCGCTCGCGAGAGCTCACGCATCTCAACGCCACGTATCTCAAGAGCGTTGCCATTGCGAAACCCCAAGCGTTCACCGTGCGAGACAACGCCGGGTTCGACGTGCGAGCGTGGTTTTTGCCGGCCGTCGCACCGCGCAGACGTCGCGCGCCGACGCTGCTCGAGATTCACGGCGGTCCGGGCGCGGAGTTCGGAAACAGCTTTTTCCAAGAGATGCAGATGTTCGCCGGGCGAGGATACAACGTCGTCTTCGCCGATCCACGGGGCAGTCTCGGATTCGGTTACGCGTTCTCAGCAGCACTATCGAAGAACTGGGGCGACCCGATGTTCGCGGACGAAATGGCGGTGATCGATGCCGTCGCTAAAAGACCCGACGTCGATCCCGAGCGTTTGGGCGTTCTCGGCGGAAGCTACGGCGGTTATGCGACGCTCTGGACGATCGGGCACACGCATCGCTTTCGTTCGGCCGTCGCCGAACGCGTCGTGAGCAATATGACGTCGTCGTTCCTGGCGTGCGACGAGTGCGCGTCCACGAGCCAGATTTATTCGTTCGGTAACCCGTGGGATCACCAAGATGCGTATTGGCACCAGTCGCCGATCGCGTCTATCGATAAGGTAACGACACCGCTGTTACTGCTGCATTCCGACGATGATACGCGTACGCCGCTCGTCGATTCCAATCAGTGGTTTACGCTCGCAAAAGCTTACCACGAACCGATCGTCTACGTGCAGGTCCCGCGTGAGAATCACGATCTCAACCGGACGGGCGACCCGATCCACCGTATCGAACGTCTGCACCTCATCGGCGACTGGTTTGCGGAACATCTGAAATGAGACGCTGTCTTAGCGCGGCGGCAGCAATAGCGGCACTCTGCGCGACGCTCCTGCCCGCAAATGCAGGCGCGGCCGAACGTACTATCGTTCCCGAGGATCTGTTCAAGATGCGGTTCGTCGCCGGCGCGACGATATCGCACGACGGAAAGCGCGTCGCGTTCGTCGTGTCCCGCGCCGATTCGGTAAAGAACGCGTATCTCAAAAATATTTGGCTGGCCGAGTCGGACGGTTCGCGGGTGGAGCAGTTCACACGCGGCGACGGCGATGGTGAACCGGCGTGGTCGCCCGACGATCGGACGCTCGCGTTTTCCCGTCGCAGCGGCGGCCCGTCGCAGATCTACACGATCGAGCTCGGTGGCGGCGAAGCCCGTCCCGTAACGCATCTGCCCGGCGGCGCGGGCGCGCCGATGTGGTCGCACGACGGAAAGCGGATCGCTTTCGAAGGTACGACGGTCGACGAAGCCGCGCCCTCGCATGTCGACTGGAGAGCGCTCGGTGTGCGCGCTCCGAAGAAATATGCGAAGACGGATATTCGCATGTTGCCGTGGCCGCGTTACCGTCTCAACGGCGCCGGAAACGTCTATAATATGCACCGGCACATCTGGACCGTCGAGCGCGACGGCAGCGACGCCCGCCCGGTCACCGCGAGTCCGGCGGGCGAAAAGATTTCCGCCTGGTCGCCGGGTGACGACCGCATCGCATTTGACTCGGACGCCCTTGCCGATCCCGAGGGGGACGCGTCCGAAATGTACGTCGTGTCGTCCCATGGCGGCCAACCCGCCCGGGCTCGCGTAGCGCATTACGGGGCGTTCGCGCCGGTCTTTACGCACGATGGAAAGCGACTCGTCTACGCGTATATCGATCGGCACGACGACGGCGGCTATCCGGCGCTGGCAAGCGCGGACGTCGACGGCTCGAACGATACGAGCGCCATCGCGCCGAACGCGCTGGCCTTCGGAGACGCGATCATCAGCGATACGAAAGAGGGTGGCGCGGGGTGCGGCGTCCTTTCCGAAAATGACCGCTCGTACGTAGCCCTGGTCAGCGTCCCGGGTGCAACCGCAATCGACTCGCTCGACCTTTCTACCGGCAGGCGTTCGCCGATCGTCGACGGTCAAGGGGAGATCCAAGATTGTTCGGCGAGCCGGGACGCGCGGATCATCGCATACACCGCGGGCGATGCGACTCATCTGGCGGAGGTCTACGTGCTCGATCGCGCGACGGGCGAGCGGCGCGAGCTCAGCCACCTCAATGATGCGCTCGAGGAGAGCCTTTCGCTCGCGACGCCGCAAGCGCATGCGGTTACGAACGGACAAGGCGGCACGGTCAGCTACTGGGTGCTCAAACCGCCGGGCCTATTGCCACGAAGCGCTATCCCGTGATCCTCGACATTCACGGCGGCCCCGCGACCGAATTCGGTGACAGCTTTTTTCATGAGTTTCAAACACTCGCAGCTCGCGGCTATATGGTGGTGTACGCGAATCCGCGCGGAAGTGTCGGTTACGGTTATGATTGGGAGGAAGCTTTACTCGGAAACTGGGGCGATGCGATGCAGGCTGATGAAATGGCCGTTATGGACGAAGTAGTGCGGCGCACCGACGTCGATCCGCAACGCACGTTCGTTTCCGGGGGCAGCTACGGCGGTTATGCGACGTTATGGGCGATCGCGCACACGAATCGTTTTCGAGCGGCACTCGCCGAACGGCCGGCGAGCAATCTCTTCACTGAAGCGTTATCCGCGGATTTCGCGGCGCCGCTCGCCTTTCAAGGTCCGGCAGCAACGGACCACGCATGGGGACCACCCTTGCAGAACTATGCAAAACTGTGGCAACAATCGCCGCTCGCGCACGTAGCGAACGTTCACACACCGCTCATGCTCGTTCACAGCGACGAGGACTCACGAACCCCGATCGCCGAGACGTTGCAAGAATTCGAGGCGCTCAAGATGCTCGGACGCCGGGTCGAACTCGTCCAATTTCCGCATGACAATCACGATCTCTCGCGCACCGGCGAGCCGATTCACCGCGTGCAGCGCCTCCATCTTATCTTAGACTGGTTCGACCGCTTTAGAAGATAACGTCTGTGGCACCGTGCTCGCGATACTTCGCCCCTTGCGACGATACAAATCGGCGCCGCTTCGCGTCATGCCGTTTACGGGCCGGCACCGTTGCCTTCGAACCGGCCAGCGCCTCACGCATCGAACCTGCGACCGGCATAGAGCTCCCGATGCGGCAAACTTCGAAGACGCGACGCGAGTTGTTGTCCGGCGGTACGACGACCGTTAAGCGCGACCCGAGCGACTCGTGCATCCGCAGCAACACGTTCAACCCTGCCGTATCGCAATACGCGCAGCGTTCGAGTGAAACGATTACGCGTCGGCAATCGGGCGCGCTCACTGCTCGAAACGCGTCGTAAAACGCTGCCTGCGATCCGAGATCGAGATTTTGCCAGATTTTGAGAATCGTGACGTCGCTTTTGCGTTCGATGTAAAACATGTGATCTTCATCTTTCGTTCGAATCGTCGGCCGTTGACGCTAGTGAAGCGGGGCAGCCTGAGATAGCGCTGAAAGAACACATTAAGTTGAGGTGAGAACGCGTTCGAAACGCCTAGCAGCACCCTGCTAGCAACCTGCTAGAAGCGACGCGTCAGCGTAACGGTCACGGCCGCGCCTTGCAGCGCGTATGCGTCGCTCGAAAGCGGCCCGGTGAGCCCGGCATACGGTACGCCCGCTCCCTGGCGCGTAAAGCGTTGATCGTATTGATTCGTTACGTTCGTCGCGGCGAGGCCGAGTTCGAGCGCGCGGAAGCGATACCCGAAGCCCGCGTTCAACAGCGTAAACGGCGGCTGATTTAATTCGTTGTACGCGCCTTCATACACGAGACCGGCTCCATACGTGAAGCCGAGCGGCGGCGAACTCGTAAGCGCGACGGTCCATTTTTGCAGCGGCAAGCCTTGCGACTGTTCCCCCACGACGAGGGAGCCATTTTGAATGCTCGCCGGCACGCTCGTCAGAGCCGCGCTTCGCACCGCGTAGCCGGCGCTCAGCGTGGTGGAGCTTGCCAGGCGTCGTTCGCTTGCGACTTCGAAGCCTTGATACCGAGCGGCGCCGGCATTTACCGGATAGCTGAGCGGACACGGCGTCCCGTCGCCGCCGGCCACTGTCGACCCGCACCCCGGATCGCCCTGCGGGCGATAGATCGACGCCGGCCCGCGCAAATTTACGCGGTAGAGATCGACCGATAGTGTCGAACGATGGATGCCGGTGTCGAAGATGTGCTCGACGCCGAAGCCGTATTCGGTCGCGTGATCCGGCTTGAGACCCGGGTTACCGACCGAAACGTAACCGCCGACGGGCCGTGGAAGAACCGCGGGGACGAAGAGCTCGGGCAATTGCGGCGCCTGAAAGGTCGTGCCGAGTGAAAACCGGACGACGGAGCGCGCGTCCGGGGTATAGACGACGCCGAAGCGGGGGTCGAGGCTCGTGCCAAACGTCGAGTAGTCGCTGTAATAGCCCGCTGCAGTCAGGTGCACGTTCGCGAGCGGATCGTAGGTGTAGCGCAATAGCGCTGCGCGCTGAGTCTGCCCGAGACCAAGTGTCGCGCCGGACGATTGCGTTGCGGCAGGTGTCGCGCCGGAACCGGCGCTGGCGCGATTCACGCTGTAGTCGCTAGCGAGAGCCGCTCTGGCTACCGACTGGTCATTGACGACGCCGCTTTGAAAGCCGGTCGTCAGCGCTTCGTTTCGAACGTCGTATTGCAGCGTGAGCGTTGCGTGCGAAGAGTTATGTTCGAGCTCGAGCGTTTCGTCATCGACGCGATCCCGGTCGTTGTACAGATATGGCGACGAGTTGGCGCCGGGACCGTCGACCGTCTGCGAAACGAACGACGTGTAGTGCCGGAAGAGCACGCTCGTGCTCGCAATTCCGTGCGCGTCCGGCGCACCGAGTGGGGTTCGCACGTCGAGGCCGTAGCCCGCGTTATGCGCCCGTAGAGTCGTGCCTTCGAACCCTAGCAGCTGCGGAAAGGTCGCCGGCGCTGCGGCAAGCGGGTCAGCCGCGGACCCTGCGGCCGAGCTGAGCGCCGCGGAGAGGTCGCGTTGTTGGCTCTGATCGTGAAGCGAGAACTCCGCATAGCCGTCGCCGCCGCGTCCGAACGCGTAGCGCAGCTTCGCGAGCGCGGTAGAACCGTCCATGCCGCTACCAACTTGCACGGGTTCGCGGCGATTCGTATCGAGGACCGTTTGATTGACTTCGCCGCTCGTCGTCGTCCGGTGCAGCGAGACTACGTAGCCTAGACGCTCGTAGGATCCGGTCGACTGTACCGTCTCACCGAAAGCGTCGAACGAGCCCGCGGAGAGGCGCAGAAGACCGTGTGGATTCGCGGTCGGTTCGAGCGTGCGAATATTGACGGCTCCGTCGATCGTATCGGGACCCACGAGCGACGACGGCGAAACGCCTTTCACGAGTTCGATACTGCCGTAATCCGCGGGATCGAGCAACGACAGATCGAAATCGCCCGTATTGCCGTTGTTGACTTGATGACCGTCGATGTCGATGAGCGTCTCCGTCGGATCGGGTCCCCGCAGCGCCACGGATGTCGGCAGAAGCGAACTGCCGCCGAGCGGATGCACGAGCGTCGTCGAAATATCGTTCTGCAGCACGTCGCTGACGTGCATGTAGCCATTTGCCGCGTAGGTTTGGGGATTGAGCGTGGCACTCGGTGCCGACGATGTCGAGAGACCCGGGGCGTTCGCTTGCGCGCGTCCGATCGTCACGAGCGAAGACGACGATCGCACGAGCGTAAACGTGAGATCGGTCGGCCCGGACGTCTGCACGCCGATCGTCCGGTCCGACAGCGCGTCGTATCCCAGCGCCGTTACCCGGACGGCATACGCCCCGGGCGCGAGAGCCGGGATCGTGAACGAGCCCGTCGTGTCCGTCCGGCTCGAGCGCTCGCCCGCCGAACCGCGAAGCGTAATGACGGCGCCCGCAATTCGCGCTCCGTCACCACTCGTGACGCGACCGTTTATCGAGCCCGTGTCCACGTGTGCCGCATCCGCAGCGCCGCTCGCGGCGATGCACAGAGCGAGCGCCGTAATCGCGCAAACAGCCGAATACGGACGTCGCCAAAGAGACGTTCTCAAGACGTTACCTCTCCAACAAACAGATCGAATGCAGACAAACGGCGTCCGCTTACGGACGCGGGCGGTTAAACGCGAACGGGCGGCGCGCGTTTCCCCGCGTTTGTGGAGAGGATCGGCAATGCGTGCGAACCGGTCACGACCGGCGATACACGATAAGCGCGCTTACCGTCCCCCCCGCGTTCGAGACGGAGGATGAGGGCACCGAGCGCGGCGACGAGCGCCCGGCACGAGCGCAGCAGGAGATGCATGGCGTTCCATACGCCGAGCGCGACAGCGCCCGCGCAGGCGACGGTGATCGCAAGGCCGAGCGCAAGCGAGCCGCCGAGCAAATCCGCGAGACCAGCCACGTTCCCATCACGGGCGAGCGTGTCGAAACATTCCATCGCCGGCAACGCTACGAGCGATCCCGCAACGACCCTGAGCACGAAGCCTGCCGGTGCGCGGCCGACGCTGCGCCGCAGGATGGCGCGAAGTTGCGCGTTGCCGCTTTGTAACTCGAGGGCCGCTAGCGACAGAGCCGAAACGACGCTGCCGAGCGCGACGAGCGCTTCGAACGCTAGGACGCCGGCGCGCGAGACGTGTCGGACGTCGTCGTAGGCATCGTGCGACAGGATCATATTACCGGCAAAGTCGATACCGACGTGCGCCAGAAGCGCCGCCAAACAGACGGAAAATAGAACCGTCGTGGCGACGAATACGCGCCCGAACGTCAGCATGATGTCGGCCCATTCGCGACCGCTCCCAAAGGGACTGCGGCCTTATTGCAAATTTAAGGTTTAACGAGCGAGCTCGCGATAGAGGTCTGCGTATCGTCGGGCCGGGCGACGCCACGAGACGTCGGTTCGCATACCGCTCTTTTGCAGGCGTTTCCAAACCGTCGGGTCGCTATGCAGGGCGGCCGTTCGCGAGAGAGCGGCTTCGAGCATTTCCTGCCCGGGCGGTGCAAATTGCACGCCCGTCCCGACCCTCGCCGCAAGCGCCATCTCGCTCGCGTCGATGACCGTGTCGGCGAGGCCGCCGACACGCGCTACCACCGGGACGGCGCCATAACGCAGCGCGCACAACTGGGTCAGGCCGCACGGTTCGAAACGCGACGGCACGAGCAGCGCGCTCGCGCCGGCCTGGATCAAATGCGCGAGCGGTTCGTCATACCCGACGTAACATCCGATCCGGCCGGCGTGCGCTTTGGCCGCGTCTGCGAAGCCGGTCTCGAGCGCCTCGTCGCCCGCCCCGAGGACCGCGAGCTGCGCGCCCGTTTCGAGTAGGTGCGGCAAAGCGGTCAGCAAAAGGTCGAGGCCCTTTTGCCATGAGAAGCGGCTGATGACTCCGATGACCAGCGCCGCGGCGTCCTGCCGGAGGCCGAGCCGCGCCTGCAACGCGAGCGTGTTCGCGGCGCGTGCGGGCAACCTGCTCGTCCCGTAGCGCGCCGCGATATACTCGTCGGTGGCGGGATTCCAAACCCGGTCGTCGATGCCGTTGAGGATGCCGGAAAGCGCACGTACGCGGGCGCGCAGTAGGCCGTCGAGACCCATCCCCGCCTCCTTCGTCGTGATCTCCACGGCATAGGTCGGCGAGACCGTCGTGATGCGGTCCGCGAATTGTAAGCCGGCTTTTAAGTAGCCGATGGTGCCGTAATATTCGAGTCCGTCGACCGCGTACGCAGTTGCGGGAAAGCCGAGCGTCGCCATGAGATTCGGCGCGAATTGGCCTTGAAACGCGAGGTTGTGCACGGTCATGACGGTCGCGGGACGCGGCTCGCGCCCATAGTGCAGGTAGGCGGGCGCGAGCGCCGCTTGCCAATCGTGCGCGTGCACGACTTCGGGCATAAAACCCGGCAGCGCACCGCGCCCGATCGCGGCAGCAGCGCGTGCGAGCGCCGCGAAGCGCAACGCGTTATCCGGCCAATCGAGTCCGTCCGGTCCCGTATACGGGTTACCGCTGCGCGCGTAGAGATGCGGCGCGTCGAGCACGAACAGATCGAGTCCCGCCGCGCTGCCTGCAATGACGCGCGCTTCTCCACCGAACATGTCCGGGATCGTGAGAACCGTCGACGGCGCGACGAGCGCTCGCAATACGGGCGCGTAACCCGGCACGAGCGACGTCACGGCAACGTCCTCGGCAGCGAGCGCTCTCGGCAACGCTCCGGTAACGTCGGCGAGGCCGCCCGTCTTCACGATCGGATAGATCTCCGATGCGACGGAGAGGACCCGTAGGCCGGTCACTAGAGGCGATCGATCATCGATTGCGTTATGAGCGAAATTCCGGCTTCCGTCGTGCGAAAGCGCTTCGCATCGAGCTCGGGTTCTTCGCCGACGACGAGGCCTTCGGGAATGTGTACGCCGCGGTCGACGACGACGTTCGAGAGCCGAGCCGAACGGGCGACGTCCACGTACGGCAGCACGACGGCGCCATCGAGCGTGGCATACGAATGGATGCGAGCGCCTGTGAACAAGAGAGAGCGGCGCACGCGCGCGCCCGAGATGACGCAGCCACCGGACACGAGCGAGCTGATGGCCTCGCCGCGGCGGCCTTCTTCATCGTGAATGAACTTGGCAGGTGGAACGACTTCGCCGTACGTCCAGATCGGCCAATTTTGATCGTACAGATCGAGTGCCGGGACGAAGTCCGTCAAGTCGATGTTCGCTTGCCAATACGCATCGACGGTCCCGGCATCCCGCCAGTATGCTTCCGCCGCTGGATTCGTGCGCACGCACGACTCCTCGAACCGATGGGCTACGGCGTTTCCGTGCTGAACTATGTAAGGGATGATCTCTTTGCCGAAATCGTGATGCGACTCGCTGTCGGCCGCATCGCGCCGAACCTGTTGGAATAAGAAACCTGTCTCGAAAACGTAGATGCCCATGCTCGCAAATGCCATGTGCGGGTTGCCCGGCATGCCCGGCGGATCTGCCGGTTTCTCGAGAAACGAGATGACCCGATCGTTGGCGTCGACATGTACGACGCCGAATGCGCTCGCCTCGAGACGCGGCACCTCGATGCAGCCGATCGTCACGTCGGCGCCCGACTCGACGTGCTGCTGCAGCATCAGCTCGTAATCCATCTTATAAACGTGATCGCCGGCGAGGAGCACGATGTATTGCGGTTGGTAGCTTTGGATGATGTCGATGTTTTGATAGACGGCGTCGGCGGTTCCCGCGTACCATTGCGTTTCGGAAACGCGTTGGCTCGCGGGCAGGATGTCGAAGCTTTCATTGCGTTCGGGACGGAAGAAATTCCAGCCGCGCTGCAAATGACGGATCAGGCTATGGGCCTTGTACTGCGTCGCGACGGCGATGCGCCGTATACCCGAATTGAGCGCGTTGGATAGTGCAAAATCGATGATGCGCGATTTACCGCCGAAAAAGACGGCCGGCTTTGCACGTTTATCCGTGAGCTCCATGAGCCTCGTACCACGGCCGCCGGCCAAAACGTACGCCATGGCATGACGACTGAGCGGAGCGCTCGACGAATGGCTGATCGGCATCGTGCTTCACCTCTTCGTGCGCTCGGCTTGGATGCCGGAAGCCCGTGTCCTCTCGACGCCGCGCGCCACGCATCGCGCATACGATGCGCATTTATGCCGGCTGCGGTCGAGCATCAAACGCCGCACGCAGCGTGCGCGAACGTTCGACGTCGCTCGAACTCATGCGGTGTTGCGCTGCAAGTGCATTGCCGCGATTCGTATCACGCACACCCTGCGCAGCGCGAGTGCTGACGTAATCCGAGGGCAGCTAGTTGAAACGATCCGGCGCGAACGGCACCATACGTTCGTCCGAGCTTCGGGCGCACGCTCCGGTTCCCGCCGCCGTCTAACGCTACGTGACTAGAAGAGGACGCCCGGCCCTTCCTCGCTGCGGGCGCTGCGGACATCGTGAGGACCAGCACATCATGCGCGCTTCGCGTCGCGTGTGCGTGCTATGCGAGGTAAGCCGGGAGAACGGTCCTTGCGCGCTGCGGATGCTCGCCCTGTCTTCAGCGTAACGCTTCTTCGCACGATACGATGCGGGCGACGATCTCTACGAGTGAAGCTCGGACGTTTGCCGCAGCCTTGCCTAGTACGCGTACCGAGACCCCACCGCGGGCCGGACTGCCGATGCCGATCCGTACGCCGTAGGTTTCTTGTGCAGCGCTCGCGGCCGCGTCGGCGGCCGCAAGTGCGCTGCGAGTTTCGGCTTCCGAAATGTCGCCGCGCAGAAAAAAGGCACTGCCGACCGCGCCGGGACAACGTTCGGGTGTGAGCACGAATGCGTCGTGCACGATAAGCTCGCGACCCGAGCGCACGCGCAGACGGGTGGCGACGCGCACGAACGGTTCGCGCGCAGCAACGACGTCCACCAATGCGAGCGTCGCTCCGGATTGCAGTTCGATATCGAGCGAAGCGCGATGTTGCACTCCGGCGTAGAGAACGAGCGGTTCCCCGAACAAGCGCAGCGTGCCGCCTGCGCCGACGTCCCAGACCGTCGTCGAAAGCGATTCAGCGCCGCGACCGAGGGCTCGCGTCGCGGATTGCGCCGTAACCACGAGCTCGGCGCGCGAACCGACGCTACCTACGCATTCGAATCGATCGCCGCGCACGTAACCCGGCCCGAGCTGCATCGTCACGATACGCGCGCCGCCGTTCGGCAGCGCGAACGGGCGACTGCAGCGCGCCAGCCCCTCCTGGCGCAGGGTGTCCACGACCGTTCGTTCGTCGCGCCGCGTCGCGACGACGCGGAGACTGCCGGTTATGACGTCGCGGTCGCGTCGAGCAGCGCAGCCCGCTCGACGTAACGTACGACGGCATCGACACCCGTGCCGCCGCGAAGATCCGTAAAGAGGAACGGCTTGCCCCCGCGCGCCGAGGCGGCGTCACGGCGCATTCGTTCGAGGCTCGCGCCGACGTATGGGGCGAGATCGATCTTGTTGATGATCAAGAGATCGGCGCGCGTGATTCCGGGGCCGCCTTTAGCCGGGATTTTATCCCCGCCGGCGACATCGATAACGTAGAGCGTCACGTCGGCGAGATCGGGGCTAAACGTCGCGGCGAGATTGTCGCCGCCGCTTTCGATAAACACGAGTTCGAGTGCGGGAAAGCGCAGCTCGAGTTCGTCGATCGCCGCTAAGTTCATCGAGGCGTCTTCGCGAATAGCGGTGTGCGGACAGCCGCCCGTTTCGACGCCGACGATCCGTTCGCTCGGCAGACAGCCGCTGCGCACGAGGATCGTCGCGTCCTCTTTGGTGTAGATATCGTTCGTAATCGCCGCCAGATCGATACGCGGGTGAAGCGCGCGTGCCAAGCGTTCGACGAGCGCAGTTTTGCCGGCGCCGACGGGACCGCCGATCCCGATGCGAACGGCGCTCACGAGGCGAACAAACGCCCGTCGAGCAACCGGTGCCGCAGCGCGTCGATCTCCGCGCCGAACGCTTGCGCGCACAGGTCTTCCGGTTGCGTGACGCACGACGCGGCGCCCGCGGCGTCATCGATCGCGCCGCGCAAGTCCCATAACACGCGTGCGGTCGCCCGTTGTCCAAGCGGCAGTGCGCGCGTCGCGACGGCGGCGAGCGCCGCGAGCGTTGACGACGCGCAGGCGGCGAAAGCCGTCTCCCACGTCACGTCGAGCGTCGCGTAACCCAGTGCGAACGCGATGCTGGGGACGCCGGCCGCCGTGCCGTTTGCGAGCGCGCGTGCGTACCGGATGCTGCGCGGACTTGCGATCGCGGCCGCGTCGAACGTCGCGAGGATCGCGCGTGAGATGCGCCGCTGAGCCGCCCGTATCTCCGGCGCATTCGTCGCAGCCGTTACCAACTCGTCGAGGGTGAGCGGGTCTGCGTAGTCGCGTACGACGAACATCAGCGCTGCGCCCTCGAGCGTTGCGAATGCGTCGCAGATGTAGGCGCGCAACCACGCTTCGAGCGTCGCTTCGTCATGGACGCGGCCATCGACGAGCGCAGTTTCGAGTCCGAACGAATGTGAAAACGCACCGCTCGGAAAAGCGCTGTCGGCGAGTTGCAAGAGTGCCGGCAGGGCGGAGATCACGCGTGTCCGTGCGGCGCGGACGCGTGCCTGAAGGGAGCGCTGAGTTTGCGCTGCTCGCGCGCGTACGGAACCTGCGTTGCATGCAACAACTCTTCGACGAGCGGATCGTAACGCACGAGCAGGGTTTCGCCGTCGATCTGGACCGGCAGGTGACGGTTGCCGAACGCATGCGCGATGGAGAGCGCCTGCGCCATCGATTTCGGCCGGCACACGAGCACGTCATCGGGCGTTACGTCGAGCGCGATAACGAGCGCGTCGTCCGCATACAGAACATCTCCGTCGGCCGGGTGCCGGCCACCGTCGAGTCGCAAGCCGATATCGCCGCGGCTCGTTGCGAAGCGCAGCAAGCGTTTCGCGAGATCGTCGCTGCTCGTGACGACGCGTTCGAGGGTACGTTTCCCGATTCGAAAGTTTGCGAGATTGCCGACCGGCGCTGCGGCGACCAGCAGCGGGCCGTTCTTAGAAGAGCGCATAGCGCTGGGCGAGCGGCAGCTCGGCGAGGGGAGCGCACGATAACAGTTCGCCATCGGCGCGGACTTCGTAGGTCGTCGGATCGACTTCGATGCGCGGCAACGCCGCGTTACGAACCATGTCCCGCTTTCCTAACCCGCGCGTCTTCGCGACCGCGACCAGTTCGCGTTCACCGGCTCGCGCGTCGCTGAGCCCGGCTGCGAGCGAGAGCGCGGAGACGAAGGTGACCGCCGTGCGCGCGGCGGCGCGTCCGACGGCGCCCCACATCGGCAGCATGCGCACCGGTTGCGGCGTCGGTATCGAGGCGGCGGGGTCTCCCATCGCGGCCCATGCAATTGCGCCGCCCTTGACGACGATTTCGGGCCGGTAACCGAAAAACGCCGGCTCCCAAAGGACCAGATCCGCGAGCTTACCGGCTTCGAGCGAGCCGACGACGTGCGAGATTCCGTGCGCGATCGCGGGATTGATCGTGTACTTCGCCACGTAACGCTTCACGCGTTCGTTGTCGCTTTGCGAGCGTTCTTCGGGGAGCGGACCGCGTTGCAATTTCATCTTGTGCGCCGTCTGCCACGTGCGCGTTATGACTTCCGCGACGCGCCCCATCGCTTGCGAATCCGACGAGATCATGCTGAGCGCGCCCAAATCGTGCAGGATGTCTTCGGCGGCAATCGTTTCGCCGCGAATGCGCGAATCGGCGAACGCGACGTCTTCGGGTATCTTCGGATCGAGATGATGGCAGACCATCAACATGTCGAGATGTTCTGCGAGCGTATTCTTGGTGAACGGCCGGGTCGGATTGGTCGACGACGGTAAGACGTACGCTTCCGAAGCGATCTTGAGAATGTCCGGCGCGTGGCCGCCGCCTGCACCTTCGGTGTGATAGGTGTGAATCGTACGGCCGGCAATCGCTGCAATCGTATCATCGACGAAGCCCATCTCGTTGAGCGTGTCGGTATGGATTGCCACTTGAACGTCGCAGTCGTCGGCGACGCGCAACGCCGTATCGATCGCGCGCGGCGTCGTGCCCCAGTCTTCGTGCAGCTTCAGCCCGACGGCGCCGGCGACAACCTGTTCGCGCAGCGCCGCTTCGCCCGAGCTGTTCCCCTTGCCGAGGAAACCGACGTTTACGGGTAAAACTTCGGCGGCGTCGAGCATGCGCGCGAAATGCCATGCGCCCGGCGTACACGTCGTGGCGTTGGTTCCGGAAGCGGGCCCGGTACCGCCGCCGATCATCGTCGTGATACCGCTCGACATGGCGGCGCCCACCTGCTGCGGGCAGATGAAGTGCACGTGCACGTCGACCCCGCCGGCCGTAACGATTTTGCGTTCGCCCGCGATGACTTCGGTCGAAGCGCCGACGACCATGCCGGGCGTAACGCCGTCCATCAACCACGGGTTACCGGCTTTCCCGAGCGCGGCGATGCGCCCGTCGCGCAACCCGATATCGGCCTTGTAGATGCCCGTGTGGTCGAGAATCGTCGCATTCGTGATGACGGTATCCAAGACGCCTTCGTCGCGCGTCGCCGTCGGGTGCTGACCCATGCCGTCGCGGATGACCTTGCCGCCTCCGAAGGTGATCTCGTCACCGTAATGCGTGAGGTCGCGCTCGATTTCGACGATGAGATCCGTATCGCCGAGGCGGATGCGATCGCCCGTGGTCGGCCCATACAGTGCTGCGTACGCCGCCCGCGAAATTTTCATCCGCGCTCGTCGTCGAGCGGCCCTTCGACGGCTCCGCTCAGTCCGACGACCTTGCGCGCACCGCCGATTGCGACGAGGTCGACCGTGCGGTCGACGGCCGGCTCGAAGCGCACTGCGGTGCCGGCCGGGATGTCGAGGCACATCCCGTAGGCGGCTGCGCGGTCGAACGCGAGGCCGACGTTTACTTCGAAGAAGTGCGCGTGCGAACCGACTTGAATCGGCCGGTCGCCCGAGTTTACGACCGCCACGGACGTGCGGCGGCGTCCGGCGCGTAAGTCGATGTCGCCCTCGGCGGTGAACACTTCGCCCGGGCGGACGGCGCGGCTCAACGCAGCGGTTCGTGAATCGTTACGAGCTTCGTTCCGTCCGGAAACGTGGCTTCCATCTGGACCTCGGAGAGCATTTCCGGGATGCCGTCCATGACCTCGCTGCGCTTGAGTACGGAACGGCCGCCGTCCATGAGCTCGGCGACGGAGCGCCCGTCGCGCGCGCCTTCGAGCACGTAACACGACAGGATGGCAACGGTTTCCGGATAGTTGAGCCGTAGCCCACGCTTGCGGCGGCGCCAAGCGAGTTCGGCGGCAACGGTCAGCAAAAGTTTATCGCGCTCGATATCGGAGAGCCTCATGAAGGCCAGGTCGCCGACCGGCACGCCTGGTTCATTCGGCCCTCTGGCCGGAACGGCGGCTTCGCTTGGGTGTCTGCGCGAAAGGGTGGCGACCACCACAGCGCGACGATGGTAAACCTGAGACTGTCACAAAAGCAGCACCTCGGACATATTTTTCACGATACGATAACAGCAGCGGCGTCGGTGACGTCGCAATCAACTGATTACAGAGAGACCCAGTTCCCGTGGAAAACGAAAAGATGACGAAGCCTGCGACAGCCCCCGCAGAGGAGCCGCAGGCAACGTTGACGCGGCTGATACACGTCGTGCCGAGCACGAGTGTCTTTGCCGGGTGGGGACCTCGCATGGAAGGGTCGCTACGCGACATGATGCGCGGCCGAAACTAACCGAAGCCGCCCGCCGGGGCGGCTTTTTCATGCACCGGTATCGGCCGTTACGTAGGGCGGATAGGACAAGCCGAGCGGATAGGCAAGCTCTTCCGTCGGTCGCGCTGCCCGTCTCGTCTCGCAACGATCTTCGGCGTAGCGAGGCCGATCTTATCTGCAACGAAGTAAGCGGAGAGAGGCTCTCGGCGACGATGGAACTCGAATGTTGCCTTGCACGTCCGTATCATCGAACGTGAAGCGAACGAACTTCGAGCGGCAGGTGCGCTCGCTCGCCGTCGCATTGGGAGCGACGCTCGTTGCGGGCTGCGCGGGGGGGCCACTGCCGCTCGGAGCGACGGCTCAATCGACCGCCTCGCACGACATGTGGCTCTTATTCTTCTGGTCGGGCCTCGGCGTCGCGGTCGTCGTCTACGGTTTGATCGGCTGGTGCGTGCTGCGCTATCGCAAGCGCCCGGCCGACGTCGCGTTCCCCAAGCAGTTCCGCCGCAATAATCGGATGGAAATCGTGTATACGGTCATTCCGCTGCTCATGGTCGGCGCGCTCTTTCTCTTTTCGAACGCGGCCGAACGGCACGTCGAGGCGATCGCCGAGCGGCAACAGGTTATCGTCGACGTAACGGGATTTCGCTGGTCATGGCGGTTCGTCTATCCGCAACTCGGCGTGCAGGTGACCGGGTCCCACGGACGGCCGCCGGAATTCGTCCTGCCGGTCGATGCGACGACGCGTCTAAACGTAACGTCGGTCGACGTCGACCACTCGTTCTGGGTGCCCGCTTTCCTCTTCAAGCGCGATGCCGTTCCCGGCCTCGAGAACGTGTTCGACTGGACGCCGAACCGGATTGGAACGTTCCGCGGTGAGTGCGGTGAGTTTTGCGGCCTCGACCATGCGCAGATGGCATTTCAAGTCAGAGTCGTGAGTGCCGCCGATTTCGCTCGCTGGGTGCGAGCGCAGCGAGGCGTTCCGCTCGCGCCGGGAGCTATTCGATGAGTGCCGTGGCCGTCGCGAACTCCGAGACCAAGCGGCGGGTAGAGAACGGGCTGCTCGCGTGGCTCGCGACGACGGATCACAAGCGCATCGGCATCCTATACTTCGGGGCAACGCTCGCGTTCTTTGTCATCGCCGGTCTGCTCGCACTTCTCATCCGAGCGCAACTCGCAGCGGCGAACCTGCATCTCGTCGGCGCGCACACCTACAACGCGATTTTTACGCTGCACGGTACGGCGATGATTTTTCTCTTCGTCGCACCGTTCGGCTTCGGGCTCGCCAACTATCTCGTGCCGTTGCAGATCGGAGCGCCCGACATGGCGTTTCCGCGCCTCAACGCCTATTCGTTCTGGCTGTTTCTTTTCGGCGCGGTCACCGTGTTCGCGGGTGCGACGACGGCCACCGGAGCCGCGGCCGCCGGCTGGACCGCGTACGCTCCACTCTCGACGCTCAAAATCGGTTTCGGCGCAGGGCAGGACCTCTGGATCGTGGGCGTCTTGTTGATCAGTACGTCGACCATTTTGACCGCAGTCAATTTCCTGACGACCGTCTTTATCTATCGGACCCCCGGTATGACGATGTGGCGTATTCCGATTTTCACGTGGGAGATCGTCGCGACGTCGCTGTTGATTCTTATGGCGTTTCCGATGCTGACCGCCGTGCTGATCATGTTGCTCGTCGACCGGCACCTCGGTGGACACTTTTTCGATCCGAACCTCGGCGGCAGCGCGATTCTGTACCAGCATCTCTTCTGGTTCTTCGGCCATCCCGAAGTCTACGTGATGATCTTGCCGTACTTCGGTGTGGTCACGGAAGTCATCGCAGTCTTTTCGCGCAAACCCGTCTTCGGCTACACGGGCCTGGTGCTTGCGACGTTCGGTATCGCCGGACTCTCGATGGGCGTTTGGGCGCACCACATGTTTACGACCGGCGCCACGGTCGATCCGTTTTTCTCCGCAATATCGTTCCTGATCGCCGTGCCGACCGGAATCAAGTTTTTCAACTGGATCGGTACGATGTGGGGCGGTCAGCTGACCTTTCCGACTCCCATGCTCTTCTCGCTCGGATTTCTCACGAATTTTCTCATCGGGGGAATTACGGGCGTGATGATTGCGTCCCCGCCGATCGATTTCCAAGCACGCGACAGCTATTTCCTCGTCGCGCATTTTCACTACGTTTTGGGCGGCGGCAGTCTTTTTGCGATCTTCGCGGCCATCTTTTTCTGGTTTCCGAAAGTGTTCGGGTTCATGTTGAACGAGAGTTTGGGCAAGTGGACGTTCTGGCTGCTGTTCGTCGGTTTCAACGTGACGTTCTTCCCGATGCATTTTCTCGGCATGATGGGCATGGTGCGACGCATCTACACCTATCCCGACTTGCCCGGCTGGAGCGCGCTCAACGGGCTCGCAACGGCCGGCGCGGCCCTGCAGGCCGCCGGGGTTCTCACGTTTGTGGCCTGTCTCTACGTCTCGCTGTGGAAACGCGTTCCGGCCGGCGACAACCCTTGGGATGCGAACAGTCTCGAGTGGGCAACGACCTCTCCGCCGCCCGAGCTTAACTTTTCATCCATGCCGCCGGTACGCTCGGAGCGGCCGACGTTCGATCTCAACCATCCGGATCTCGCCGAAGGAACGACGCGATGAAGATCGGCGTGCGTCTCTTCATCTCATCGATGACCTTTGCGATAGCCATCGCCGCGGTGTACGCGTTCACGACGCACGACTCCATCGGAGCGATATTTCTGGGCGCGATGGCGCTGGCGCTTATCATCGTCGCCATCTACATCGTCGTCGCGGAGCGGGAGGCGAATCTTGCCGGCGACCAAGCAGACATGTCGCCGGCCGACGTAGCGGGAGAAGATATGGGCACCTTTACGATCGAGAGTTATTGGCCGATTCTTGCCGCCGCCGGAACCGCCGTTACCATACTCGGCGTGACGTTCATGCCGGGCATCGGGTTCGGCTTCTTTTTGCTGGGAGCCGCCTTAATCTTATGGACCTGGCGCTTCCTCGTGCGCGAGAGCACGTAGGGCGCGTTGAGGTCGTTCCAGCCACGCAGCTCGCAACGTCTCGACCGCCCCGCGCCTTCGAAGGAACTCGCGCTACGGACGCATCCGCTTGTTTTCGGCCTCGTGCTGTTTCTGGCGTCGGATCTGATGATCTTCGGCGGCTTCATCGCGGCCTATTTCAATCTGCGCAGCCTCGCGGACGTCTGGCCACCACCGGGTGTGGTGCTCGACAAGACGTCGGCTGCCATCGGCACGGCACTGCTCGCGCTCTCGAGCGGCTCGATGCTTTTCGTGACGCACTATCTCGCGCGTAACAAGTTTACTGCCTCGCGCCTTTGGCTCGGGTGCTCGATTTTGCTCGGCACCGCGTTCGTCTTGCTGTCGTATCACGACTGGGTGGCGCGTCCGTTCCGCATCGATTCGAATGCGTACGGCTCGCTCTTCTACGTCATGACCGGGTTTCACGTCCTGCACGTGTCGGCGGGCGTACTGCTCATGATCGTGTTGTTCGGCAACATGCAAAAGGCCGCGTTTCAGCGCGACCGCCGCGCGGGCGCCGAAGCGATCGGTTTCTTCTGGCATTTCGTTTTCATCATCTGGATACTCATCTGGGGATCGATCTATGTCGTCGGCTAACGGATCGGAAGGGCGCGGGGATGCAGGCTAAGGAAGCGCTCGTCGCGGGGCTGCTCGCGATTACGATACTCGCGAGCGCCGGCTTCGCCGTCGTGTATGCGACGAGCGCGCAAACGCAGCTCTCCGCCGCGCTCCTGGTTTTCGCATTCGGCTCGCTCGCAGCGGCGATGGTCGTTTGGGAACACGAGTTGATGGCGCGCCGCGAGACGGTCGAAGAACGCGGATCGCTGCCTTCCAGATCCGATGCAAACGACGCGGCCGCGGCGAGCTTGCGCGAGGGGGCGCGCGAAGTCGTGGGACGGCGTTCGTGGCTCGTGCGGATCTTCGCGGGGGCGGCGGGAGCGATCGGCATCGCGGCGCTGTTTCCGCTGCGATCGTTCGCGCCCCGCTTTGCGAATGTCGAGGCGTTGGCGCACACGTCTTGGCGTAAAGGCGCGCGGCTCGTGCGCGAAGACGGCACGCTCGTGCACGCGGCCGACCTGGAGATCAACTCGGTCGTTACCGTCTTTCCCGAGGGTCACGTCGGCGACCGATTCGAAAACGATATGGCAAACGATGCGACCGTTCTCGTTCGCGTGCCCCCGGACGAATTGAAATTACCCGCAGACCGGGCTGCGTGGGCGCCCGGCGGACTGCTGGCGTTTTCGAAGGTGTGCACCCACGCCGGCTGCCCGGTCGGACTGTACCGGGCGGCCGCACGCGAACTGTTCTGTCCGTGCCATCAGTCGACGTTCGACGTCCTGACCGGCGGCAAGCGCACGTTCGGACCTGCGGCCCGCGGGCTTCCTCAGTTGCCGCTCGCGATCGCGTCCGATGGAGCGCTCGAAGCGCAAGGCGATTATCCCGAACCGGTCGGGCCCGGATACTGGGAACGCGCATGATCGTCAAACGCGTCATAACGTTTCTCGACGACCGGCTCGGCTCGTCGGCGTTCATCAAAGCGGCGCTCGATAAAGTCTTCCCCGATCACTGGGCTTTCATGCTCGGCGAGATCTGCGTCTACACGTTCGTCGCACTGCTGTTGACCGGAACCTATCTCGCGTTTCTCTTTAACGATTCGAGCGCGCCCACGATCTACCACGGCGCTTACGCCTCACTCGAGGGCCGCTCGGTGCCGGCCTCCTATGCATCGGTGCTCGATATCTCTTTCTCGACTAAGCTCGGGCTATTCGTTCGGCAGATGCACCACTGGGCGGCGCTCGTATTTTTGGGCTCAATCATCTTTCACATGATGCGCATTTTCTTCACCGGAGCATTTCGCCGACCCCGCGAGATGAACTGGTTCATCGGCGTTACGCTGCTGTTGCTGGCCATGGGCGAAGGGTTCTGCGGGTACTCGTTGCCGGGCGACCTGCTATCCGGGGCCGGAATCCGCATCGCGTATTCGGTCGCGCAATCGATCCCGCTCGTGGGAACCTGGTTCGCGTTTATCTTTTTCGGGGGCACCTTTCCGGCCGATGCAACGACACAGCGGCTCTTCATCGCTCACGTGTGGATCGTTCCGCTGCTCATCACGGGCGCGATCTCACTGCATCTCGGCATGATCTGGCGCCAGCATCACACGCAATTCGTAGGCCCCGGGCGAACGGAAGACAACGTCGTCGGTTCGTCACTGTGGCCGCGTTATGCGATAAAATCTATCGCGCTTAGCAGCGCGACGTTCGCGGTGCTCGCGTTGCTCGGCGGATTCTTCACGATCAATCCGATTTGGATCTACGGCCCCTTCGATGGCTGGACGATCGCTTCGCCGGCGCAGCCGGATTGGTATGTCGCTTGGCTCGACGGAGCGCTACGGCTGGGCCCGGCATGGGAGCTGCAACTCTTCGGCCATACGGTACCACCCGCGTTTTGGAGCGGTATCGTTGTACCGGCCGTCCTGTTCGGCGGTTTGTATGCCTGGCCGTTCGTCGAACGCGCGCTCACGCGCGACGACCGCGAGCATAATATCGACGACATGCCGTATGAGAAGCCGTGGCGGCTGGGAGCCGGCGTCGCGATTTTCACCTTCGTAACGGTTATCGGCTTTGCGGGCAGCGACGATATTCAGGCGAAAATCTTTCACATCGACGTCGAAGTCCTGATGGTGTTCTATCGCTTCTTTGCAGCGCTCGGTCCCATCGTCTTCGGTTTCGTCGCCGTTGCGATCGGCTTCGAACTGCGCGCGCGCCTCGAATCGAGAACGGGCCAAGAGCAGGTTCGCCGCGCCCGTTTGCTACGCAATGCCGAGGGAGGCTTCGATGAGGAACGGTCGCCCGAGCCCGCTTGAGCGCGTGCGACGCTGCGTTCGCGTCGCCGTATTGCGGGCCATCGGCATCGGATCGACCGTCGGGCTGTTTTTCTCAGCGTCCGTTGCGCGCGCTGAAGACGCGACGCACTGGTTGACGCCCTCGCAGCGTGCGGTCGATAAGGGCACGCTCTTCGAGGCAGGCATTCCAAGTAGCGACGAGTCGCCCGCACCGGCTTCACGCGCGCAATTGGTGCGCGAAGGGAAGGTGCTCTACGGCGTGCACTGCTCGACGTGCCACGGCGCGAATCTGCGCGGCGGCCAAGGCGCGCCATCACTGTTGCAGGCCGGTGGCGCCGCGGTCGACTTTTATATGACGACGGGTCGTATGCCGCTGGCTCTGCGCGCACAGAGCGACGGACCCGATCGCAGCCCGCTCGGCGCGGCGAGCGCGACCGGGGCGCAGGCCTATCACGTCGCGCCGTTGTTCGACGCGCGCCAAACCGCTGCTATCGATGCGTACGTGGGCGAACGCGCCGACGGGCGCACGCCGATCCCGAGCGTCCGGCTCATCCCGGCGAAGCTGCAGCGAGGGCGTCGCATCTTCGAGAACAACTGCGAAGCCTGTCACGGCGCCGCCGCGCAAGGCGCGACGGCGGGCGAGCAGTGGGTTGCGCTACCGCTCGACAAGGCTAACCTGACGCAAATCGGTGAAGCGATCCGCATCGGTCCGGGCGTCATGCCGCGCTTTACACCGGCCGAGCTCCCGGAGGGCGATATCGACGCCGTCGCCACGTACGTGCGCTACCTCGCCGAGAACCCGCAAACGTACGGTGGGGCGGTGATGGAGTATCTCGGGCCGGTCTCGGAAGGGGCGGTCAGCGCCATCGTCGGCGTCGGTTTTCTGTTCTGGGTCATCTACTTTACGGGCACGAAAGCCGATGGGCGGCGCCTCAACGAACTCGATTGATGCCGGCAGATGCGTGCATCGACTGCAGCGCCAGTCACGCCTAGTATAATTACTGGGTTGTTGAATTCGACTGGGACGCCGGGAAAGCGAAATCAAACTTCGCTAAGCGCGGCGTTAGCTTCGAAGAGGCGGCAACGGTCCTAGGCGACCCGCTCTCGCTCGATATCGACGACCCGGACCATTCCGAAGACGAGCGTCGCTTCATCATTGCCGGACGATCGATCGCGGGCCAGCTACTCACCGTAAGCTACACAGAACGCGACGACGATGCAGAAGCGGTCAGCGTTCGGATCATCTCAGCTAGGCGCGCCGAGCCCGCGAGCGGCGAAACTACAGCGGAACCAATGGATAGCGACGAACCAGAGATGCGGTCTCATTACGATTTCAGCGATGGTCGGCGCGGCCGTTACGCTGAGCGCTACGCGCACGGTACGAACCTGGTGCGTTTAGATCCCGACGTTGCCGAAAAGTTTCCGGACGCGGAGGCCGTCAACGCGGCGTTGCGTAAGCTGGCAGCAGGCCCAGGAGTCCCCTAACCGTCCCCTCCACGAGCCGCTTCTCGTTGACGTACTTGAGGTTTATCTACCGGCTCGACCTCGACTTCGACCGCTGAAAGCCCGGGACCACTTTCAGCTGGACATTTTCGCGTGATCGGTAGAGCGTCCGGGGTTTATGACGACCGGATGCTGCCGTCGTTCAGGAGACGAAACGTGGCTTTGAGTGTCAATTTGCTCAGCATCCAACCCCAAAACGACCTTACGAACCGCCGCTTGCAGATTCTGGCGATGCACAGTTGTCGCGTAGCGCAGCGGATCCAGATTCGATCGAGCGCGGCGCGCATAGAGAACAGGCAGTCGACGGCTTAAGGGTGGCACGCGATCGAGCAGATGACGCTGAAGCCATAGTCTCAACCTCGGCCAAGGGTATTGCCGCGAACAAGGCGCTACCTCAGAAATATCGTCTAAAACCAGTTACGCCGGAGCTTGATCGAAAAAGAACAACGAACGCCCTGATTAACGACATGACCCGAGGCAAGGTAAAAGCGCCAAACGAAAAACCGAATGGTCTGTGGGTCGTGAGAACCGATGCGCCTCACCCCGATGCACCGACTCACCACGTTAACGTAAATAGAAAAGCTACCGGGCTAGAAGACCCCCATATACCTATTTCTGAAACTGCCTACAAAGCTAGTGGTTCGGCAGCTCGCGTACTCGAAGGCGCGGAAAAAGTCGCCGTCCCCATCGCTGTTGGGATCGACGCAGCGAGATTGGGAGACGCCATCGTCAAAGACGGAGGGAGAGTCGGCAAGGATACGGCTCATGCGGCGGCCAGTGTTGCGGGCGGCTGGGCCGGCGCAGCTGCAGGAGGTGTAGTAGGCGCGGAGGGAGGCGCAGCAATCGGCGGCGGGATCGGCGCGTTGTTCGGTGGGGTCGGCGCAGTCCCGGGGGCGGCAATCGGTGGAGTCGTAGGCGGAATTGGCGGCGGGATAGCAGGTGCAATGGGAGGTTCGTGGGCCGCCGAAAAGGCAGCGGACTCTGCGATGAAACGGTAGCGTAGTTTGAGCCCGATTTCCTGACCTGGAGCATCGCCTATGTGTGATTTCGAATTCCGGATCGATAGCTCCGTTGCCCACGTTCATTTCAAGTCGCCACCGCAGTCGACGAGCGACATCGATGCCTGGGAAAAGCTTGCAGCGCAATTCTTGAAATACGCTATTGCGCGTCGAACGGTTTGGATCGCAAGCGATGACGTGCGTGCGATGGAATTGGCTTGGTGCAACTCCGAAACCGTCGACGAACCACAGGGCAACGTTGCAGTTAGTGGCGGCACATACTCTCTATGGTACTTGGGACATCCGAGTGAGGACGTCTTGCTTGCAACTCTCGCAAGTGGCGATTTCACATGGGACGCACTGTACTTCATACCACTTCCGGAAGACGCGATCGCTGAAGTACGTCGCAGGGTACTCGCGTATAACGCCACCCGCGAAGACTTTGGTCATCCCGGTGAGCTGATTGATAGTTACGGCGATGGGCGCGGCCTGCAGTGGATCGACTACCCAGGGTCCCCCGAGCAAATTACGCGCGACGTCAGCGCGCTTCTAACGGACTTACGTTCGTAGCGCCTCGCATGCTCTGCCACCGTTTGCTGATGAATTTACGCCGCTCATCGCGGCTACTTCTTGCCCTTCTGAGGCGACAGCGTGAAGCAATGGACATGCGAAGAAAAAAGCTTCAGGATTGCCTTCGACTGTGCAACGAGTAAGCATCAGAACGATCGGATTCAGTTCGCGTGTACGTCGACGGGCCGAAACGTCAGCAACCGAAGCGGTTCATCCGGAGTCGGCTGTGCGTAAGCGAGCCGGCGCTGGCGGATTGGTCGAGGATCGCCAAGAAAGGTTGCGATGATGCCGCTGCGATCGTAATCCCGGCACAGATTGAAGAACTCGACGTACCCGCGCTCGCGCACGGCCCGCCGGAGGGCGTCCATCTGCCGGGCCATCGAGAACCGCTCTCGGGCGATGCTGCGCTTCTCGGGCTTGGCGGTGCGGATCGCGGCAGGAGCACCTTCGCGAGCTTGTCGGGCAGGTTGCGGTAGCGTTGGACGAGCTCGGACGTCGGGTCGCCGGCTTCCCGGAAGAAGTACGACTGCGCCTCGTTGCGCACGCGGAGCTCCCCGGCGACGCTTTTGTACGTCGAGTACGCGACGAGCCGCCGGCGCATGCACTCCTCGAACTCTTCGACCTCCTCGAACGTCTCCTCGCCCTCGGCGAGGAGCTCCGTCGGGATCGGCGGAGCAGTGACTTCGACTTTGAGATAGACGAGGGTCGCCGCGACGACGAGGTACTCGGCCGCGATCTCGACGTCGAGGGCTGCCATGACGGCGATGTAGTCGAAGTACTGCCGGGCGATCGTCGCGAGCGGCACCGTCGCAATATCAGGCTTCTGCTCGCGGACGAGGTGGAGCAGCGGGTCGAGCGGTCCGTCGAAGAAGTCACCTAGAATTTCCCTTGGCGGGGTAGACCCTATGAACCGATTTTTCTCTTCGTTTGGCGTCGTACTCACATCAGAGGTTCATTGCTTTTTGACGGTTGGCGATACCCTTGAGATCGACTTAATCGATGACACAGGTCAACCACGAGCCGATTCGCCCAGCGCGTTTCAGCGCGTGTCGTTACATTCAGTGTTTTATAACGAAAGATTTGATGCCTCGATGCCACGAGCACTGAAATATGTTGTAGAAGGTAGCGGTTTAGATCAACGACAGGCGACAGACGGAGCGGCGCTCGTTTGTAACCGTCTGCGTTCGCTAGTCGCGCTCGCCGACAACTCGCATGTGGCGCCTGCATATCCAGAGCTTGTTCTCGATACGTCGGCCGGCAGATCTGACACCGACTTCTGGCAATATGAGACACCACCGCGAACCCGCGTTGAGCCGCCGACCAGACACTTGCAATCGACGCTCCTCAATGACTTCATAGCGACTGTTACAGCATTTCCAGCTGCCAACCAACTGATCAGCGCATTCGAACATTACAATCTTGCACTTGACCGAATACGTCCCGGATTCGAGGTCGAATTAATGATGCGAATTTACGTGTGCGCCGAAGCGCTTGCGAAAGCGGCCATTGAGGAGTCCGCAAAGCGAAACAATAACAACAAGTCGGCTGTTAGAGACGAGTTTGGCGCACCCAATTCTGGCGCGATAGAAGAATGGATTCGTATAGCATATCTTTGAAGGCGATGGTAATCTTTATAAAGCTTTACGCTTAGCGCGTCATGGCTATGCTCATGGAAGAATCGCAACTATCTCGAGTATCGTTTTGCAGCGAGAGACGATCACCGCGGCTCTTGAGATGTGCCGGAATTTGCGATTAAGTTATTACCGCTCGCGACGAATTCCGCGAAGCGACTTCTTGATCGTAGCGTTTACCAGGATTTACTGTTGAGTGGATTAGGAGGTGCGCTCCCGGACAACTTCACGTTGAGCGATGCTCGCCGCCTTGGATACAATTTCGTGCGCGTTCAGCGTTTTGTTAAGTCTGTTACGGAGCCTAACCCTGGAGATCGGCGAGTGACAATGGGGGTTAGTGCTGTAACCAATATCGACATAGCCGTGAAGCCTGGAAATCCACTTTACAAGCTCATGATTGAGGGGCGTAATTCCAATCCAACGCCTCCTTAGGTCAATTCGCATGCACCTCGACGGCCCGGAACGGCAGTAACCGCAGCGGTTCGTCTGGCGTATGCTGTTCGTACGCGAGCCGTCGCTGGCGGAGTAATTCAAGGATTGCAAGGATTGCGAGGAGCGTCGCGATGATCCCGCTGCGGTCGTAATCCCGGCACAGATCGAAAAACTCAACGTACCCGCGCTCGCGCACGGCCCGCTGGACGACGTCCATCTGCAGGGTCATGGAGAACCGCTCTCGGGCGATGGCGCGCTTCTCGGGCTTGGCGATGCGGATCGCGGTCAGGAGCGCTTTCGCGAGCTTATCGAGCAGGATGCGGTAGCGCTGGACGAGCTCGGACGTCGGGTCACTGGCTTCCCGGAAGAAGTACGACTGCGCCTCGTCGCTATGCGCGCGGAGCTCCTCGGGGACGCCGTTGTACTTCGAGCACGCGACCAGCCGCCGGCGCAGGCGTTCCTCGACCTCCTCGGGCGTCTCCTCGCCATCTGCGAGGAACTCCGTCGGGATCGGCGGGAGCAGCGACTTCGACTTGAGGTAAACGAGTGTCGCCGCGATGACGAGGTACTCGGCCGCTGTCTCGACGTCGAGGGCTTCCATGACGCGATGTAGTCGAAGTACTGCTGGGCGACCGTCGCGAGCGGGACCGTCGCGATATCGAAAGGCTTACTGTTACAGGCGTCGGAGGCTGTCGTACGCGTCCCTGCGATGGCGAACGCGAACGACCGCCACGAGCAGCTCGGCCTCTCGGATTCGATAGATGACGCGATAGTCGGCGCTGCGGACGCGAAAGAGGTCGCGGTTATCCTTGAGCCGCTTGCAGCTCGGCGGCCGCGGCTCGTTCGCGAGTTTGTCGATTAGGACGGCGATGCGCTTCTGATCGCGCGGCGCGAGCGCAACGCTAAAGGCCGAGGCGGCCCTTCACATCGGCGAACGAGACAGTGCCGTTCGCTTCGGCGTCGGCGAGCGCTTCATCGGCCGCGAGGACGTCGAGACGATCCACGAGCTGCTCAAGCACCGCTAGCAGGCGCATCGAAATAAGCGCCGCGACTGGCTTGCCGCTCTTAGCGACGACAATACGTTCGTCGCCGTAACCTCGCGCTCGAGGGCCTCGGAGAGATGGTCGTGCAGCGCCTTCGCGGTAACGATCCCGTCGATCGAGCTCGGAAACGTATCCTGAACGCACGACCCACCGGCCCGCGAAACGGCAGTCTCCTGGACCGGAAAAATTTTAGGTTCGGAGTTGGAGTTGCTATCGGTTTCGACTTGCGGCCTTGGATGCTTACCATAAGGAGCGCTAAGTGCGCGAAAACAACTTTGCGCTCCATCGCTTAGATCTGTGGGGCGCCTCGAGCAGGTCGGATCATCCGCGTGGTAAGACTCTCCCAGCGTACGCCCGCGTCGAAGTAAGTGCTCGCGCCATAGCGCGGCGACCGGCGGCGTTGCCGGCGCGGCTCGGTTCCGTGGCGGTGCACCGAGCCACGAGGTGTAACCGCATGCGGTCGCGGCTGCCGTACGAATTCGTCGTGTTCTTCATGGGTGAACTCGAAGTGGCAATAAGCGACGCATTCTCGCCAGCCTCACGCACGAGCAAGACACCATCGTTCGGGAGCGACACGCAGTTGCGCTTAATTCAGAATCAAGTCGCCGCTTGCATCGGCGTCGTCGCAAAAGAAGCGCCGGAGTAAACAAGCTCAGTTCGCATGCACATCGACCGGACGAAAGGGCATCAGCCACAGCGGTTCGTCCGGCGTCGGCTGCTCGTACGCGAGTCGCCGCTGGCGAATCAGTCGAGAATCACAAGGAACGTCGCGATGATGCCGCTGCGGTCGTAGTCGCGGCACAGATCGAAGAAGTCGACGTACCCGCGCTCGCGCACGGCCCGCCGGACGACGTCCATCTGCCGAGCCATCGAGAACCGCTCGCGAGCGATGCTGCGCTTCTCGGGCTCGGCGCTGCGGATCGCGGCCAGGACGCGCGGGCGAGTTTATCGGGCAGGATGCGGTAGCGGTGGAGGTCTCGGACGTCGGGCCGCCGGCTTCCCGGAAGAAGTACGACTGCGCCTAGTCGCTACGCGTGGAGCTCCTCGGCAACGCCCTTGTATTTCGAGTACGCGACGAGCCGCCAGCGCAGCCGCTCCTCGACCTCCTCGGGCGTCTCCTCGCCCTCGGCCAGGAACTCCGTCGGGATCGGCGACAGCAGCGACTTCGACTTGAGGTAGACCAGGGTCGCCGCGATGAAGAGGTACTCGGCCGCGATCTCGACGTCGAGGGCTTCCGTGACGGCGATGTAGTCGAAAAGTCGACTCGAAAACTTCAAGACGCATTAATCCCGCCAGAGCTCGATTGGATGACCACACGCGGCAATTCATCATCAAGCGGAGTATGGTGCGCTTTGGGCGCGCTCCCGCCGGACAACGACTATCTTCACGCAGCTAATCGCACTCGATAAGTTCTCGGAATCGGTGCGAATTACAGCTGGTGGAATAAGGAGTCACACATCGAGGCGCTCGAGTTCGCAACGCGCTGCGGCGATCAACGCGGGCAGGTCCTTACCGGTTACAGTGCGCCAAATTACTGCGGCCTCAACATCGCCGTACTCGTGACGAAAGATGTTGCCGATCGTCTTTACGCGTGCCCAAGGAATTTCAGGTGCACGTGATGCGACTTCGGGATCTATCGCCAGTACGTTCTTGACTGCCTCCGAAACGCATTGGACCCGATAATAAACAATGTGCCGAGCGTCGCGATCGGTGATGAATCGGTCAAGAGACAAAGTCACGAGTGGTTGCCGAGCGGCCTCGCCAAATTCGACGATGTCTAACAGGTAACGAACAAGTTTTCGCTTCTTGCGACTCGCGTCGTCCAAATCAGCCGTGACTCAAAACGCCGTTATTAGTTCGGCGAGGATCGCTCCATGGCGCTCCTGCCGAAGACTGTCACGCGTTCCGAGGTCAACGTCACGTCCCAATTCAGCCTCGAGAAACTCTTTGATGCCGGCGAAGGCAAACAGGCCGATTTCGCGGCTCGGCTCCAGATCTAGGATGATGTCGACGTCAGATTTAGGAACGTCGTCCCCTCGGGCGACTGAGCCGAACAGCGCGGCGTGCAGAACACCTTCCGCCTCGAGTGCCGGGCGGAGCTCGCGAAGACGGGTGAGCATGAGATCACGGGTTCGGTAATCGGGTACCAATGCGGATCGTGGCATGGAACAGTCTTCGAGACGCTAGGCCAATCGGTCCTAGCCGGTCTTTACGTGGTCAGGATCGGGCGTAGTGGCGTCCGTTGTGTTTCCCATTGGGTTCAGACGTCGGTTAGCCCCTGTCTAGTAGCTGAACGGGGGGATGCTTTGCATTTCATTACCGCTTCCGGACGACGCAATCACCGAGGTACGTCGCCGGTTATTAGCTTACGATGCCACAAGCGATGACTTTGGCCGGCCCGGTGCTCGGACGTGAAAATGGAAAAGACTACAGCTTTACGGTGGTCAAATGATCGTGATGCCCGGGCCTCGCGAGTACGACTTCACTATCCTGAGCGATTCGACCATTCCGAAGAATCGCGATCGGGCTGTGGTACGTTTGCGAAAGGTGCTTAATCATCTTTCAGGCGACGTTCCAGATGAACTCGGAACAGCGCGATCGGGCATGTTACCAATAGCCGAATCGTCGTCGTCGTGCTTACAGTCCTAAAATTTGCCTACTGGGGTTCTGTTTCGATATCAACGGTAAGTGTAATCCTAAGCTTTTGATTTGCTCTGTATCGGATCAGCGCAAAGAAACGGGCGGTGCGAGATCTGTTTCGTCGTGTTCGAATGAAGCGGAGCTCGCTTTCGAAAAACCGTTAGTTAAAGATCGGTGGCCGCCTCTTAGCCATTAATTCGCGTGCATGTCGACCGGGCGGACGGCAACAGTCGCAGCGGTTCGTCCGGAGTCGGCTGTTCGTAAGCGAGCCGTCGTACCTACCCGGCTCGTCGTCGCGGTGCCCCCGGACGCACCCGTCGCGAAGTAGGCGTCGCCCGGCCGGCGCTCGCGCTCAACGCTCCGGGCGCGCGTTGAGGCGTTCGCCGAGACGTTGCTCGTGTTGTGCCCATTCATAGCCGACGATCATGAACGCGACGAACATCACGAGCGTGCCGCCGACCCACATGATCTCACCGGCGTTCTGCTGATCGGCTAGACCCGCCGCATTGTAACGTGGATAGAGAACGTGCCGTGCGCCGTAAAGCGTGAAGCCCAGCATCCCTTCGGCCGGCATCGCTACGAGCAGGTAGAACATCCGCACCGGGTAGGCGAGTGGTCCGTGCGCCCACGGGACGGGACCGATCGCGATGACCGGTAACCAAAACAGCAGGGCGGTCCCGAGATAGAGCGCGTGCTCGAATACGTGCACCGGTTCGTGCTCCAGCGCCGCTTCGAAGAAGCGGGTGAGGTGCAGCAGCCAAAGCGAGACGATGAAGAGACTCCACGTTACGAGCGGAAAAGCGAGCACGCGTCCGGGGCGGCTCTTCAGCACTGCGACCAGGCGCCGAGCTACACGATTGGGAGCGACGCTGAGCGCGAGCAGCAGCGGCGCACCGAGCAGAACTAGCGGCGCCGTCACGTCGGTCAAAATCAGGTGCTGTAGCATGTGCGGCGCGAAGCGCAACTCCGCGGCGGCATCGAGCGGTGATTCGAGCGCGAGAACGGCTGCCGTAACGCCGGCGACGTACCACAACGTTCGGCTGCGTGGCCACGCGCGTCCCCGAAGCGCGCGATAGCGTGCAGTTGCCCAGACGTACGCAGCGAGCGCGAGAACGGCCGGGACGAGCATCGTTGCATCGAAGCGCCAGCCGGTCCAAACATTCATGATGCACGCATCAGGCGTGCGGCGTGGGGGTAAACGTTATACGGCGTTTGCCGCCGGGAGCTTAAAGAACGCGGCCGCCCCGGTTATTGAAGAACACGTACCAAAGAATTACGAGCGCTACGATCGTTCCGAAGCCGTAGCCGAGCAGGCTCTGCATCGCCGGCACGAACAGAACGAAAATAACATAGAGCACGATGATGAGGAGAAGCAAATAGCGGGCATTCACGAGTCGATATGTTCCCGCTCCTGCGTCTTGGCACCCTTCGAGGCCAGGCAAAGCTCGACAGCGACGCCGCTGAGGGCCGCGTTGCCCGTCAGTCGTCGAGACGCTCGTGGTCCGTGAGATCGTTCGCGCTGACCCCGGGACGCGTCCGTAACTCGCGCAGGAAGCCACCCGAAGCGAGCAACGTGCCGCTATCGTGGACGGTCCGGTTTCCCAGATAGATTGCGACTGCATCGTCCCCGTGCTGCGCGCCGACCGCGGCGAGGCGCATGCCGACGAGATCGAACGCTTCGTCCCACTCTAGCGGTACCCAAGCGTCGCCGGCTCGGCGAACCGGACGCTTGAGGCGATCGGGGTCGGCGTGCAAGTCGAGCAGCGCCGAACCGTTGGGCTAAATGTGTCGGCGGGAAAGCGGGCCGGGCGGGTCGCCGCGCAGACTCGTAATCGAGCCGTATTCGACCGTAATCTCGAGGCCGCAGATCGCTTCGTAAGATTGCCCGCTCGAAAATGTTTGCCGTCGCGCATCGCCGTAATACCGCTAGTTCTTCGCGCGAAGTCCGGCGCAACCCGCGGCAAGTCTCGGCACCCTTGCCGCGGAAGAGTCAAGGATGACGACGACCTATCAAAGTTTGTCGTCCGCGGTGCGCCCGAGATTTCCGGCGCTGCGGAGGACGATAAGAGAACTGCCCGTCGCCTACTTCGACGGACCGGGCGGAACGCAAGTACCGCAAGCGGTCGCCGCTGCCGTCGCCAATCATTTGCTGTACCACAATGCAAACGACGGCTGGGCATTTGCCTCCAGCCGTGAAACGGATGCCGCACTGAGTACCGCGCGGGCGAGCGTGGCCGCGTTCGTGAACGCCGCGTCGCCGGGTGAGATACTGTTCGGCGCGAACATGACGACGCTGACGTTTGCGCTCGCTCGCGCCGTCGGGCGTTCGCTGCGTCCGGGCGACGAGATCATCGTAACGGCGCTGGACCATCATGCCAACGTCGATCCGTGGCGAGCGCTGGCACGCGACTACGGCGCCGTCATCAAGTGCGTGCCGCTGCGGGGCGGCCTACCGCAACTCGACTTCGCGCAGTTCGAACGGCTGCTCGGGCCGCGGACGCGTGTGCTCGCGCTCGGCCTGTCGTCGAACGCGTTCGGTACGCTGACGCCGGTTGCTGCGTACGCGCGAGCCGCACACGAGCTCGGCGCGCTCGTCTTCATCGACGCCGTTCATGCGGCAGCTCACGCGCCGCTCGACGTTCGCGCTCTTCACGCCGATCTGCTCGCGTTCTCTGCCTATAAGGTGTACGGGCCGCATGTCGGCATCGCTTACTGCAGGGACGAGCTGCTCGAACGGCTGGACGTGCCGCGCGTCGAGCCGCAGGCGCCGGTCGGATCGAAGCGCGCGGAAAGCGGGACGCTCAATCACGAAGGGATCGTCGGAACGGCCGCAGCTATCGATTTCTTGGCAGACGTAACGGCGGTAGACGGGTCGCAGCGGACACGCATCGTCGCCGCTATGCAAGCGCTCGCGCTCGCAGAAGAACCCGTCTTTCGCGAACTGCTTGTAGGGTTACGAGCGTTGCCCCACGTGACGTTGTACGAGCCCGCGCCGGACGTGCCGCGTCATCCGACGCTAGCCTTTACGGTCCAAGATCTGACGGCGGATGCCGTTGCGGCGCAACTCAGTTCGCAGGACGCTATCTTCGTTTCGCATGGCAATTTCTATGCCGCGACTGCGGTCGCTGCCGTCGTACCGCACGCAGCCTCGCAGGGCGGCGTGGTTCGCGCCGGCGTGAGCATGTATACGACGCTCGACGAAGTACGACGCCTCGTCGACGCGGTCGCGAGATTACGACCTTAGTGTGCCGACCGGGAAGCGTGCGTCGCACGTTGGCACTTCTCATCGCATTCGGTACGACCGGCGCCTCACCGGCTCCGGTTAAACCGTCTGCGTCTGCTGCACCGTCGCCATCCGCCTCGCCGTCATCATCCTCCGCTACCGTGCCTGCCGCCACCGCATCGGCGCAGGCCTCGCCTTCAGCCGCGGTCGCGAGCGTCGCCAATCGCTTCGCCGGCGCCTGGCGCTGTAGCGGTTACTCGAACGGCGATAGCAGCAATCTCACGTACATGCGCGAGGCGAGCGACGTAATAACGCTCATTTTGACGCTCGATTCGGGGAAAATCATAAGCGAGCGCTTTACGTACGATGCGACACAGAATGTATGGCACTTAACGACATCCGCCGCCGCGACGCCGCTGGTCGCGTTGCCGCAGTCGAGCGACACTTGGGTGTTTACGGGCAACGAAGGCGCCGGGCGGCCCGTGCGCATCCTGTACACGACGCTCGGGCCGCTCGCTTTTCGCCGCGAACACCAAGTTTCCGCGCAGAACGGTTGGGTCGACGATGCCGAAACGGTTTGCAAACGCACGTCGGCCACGGTCGCAACGGCAGCGTCTCCCTCGCCGACGCCTGCCGCGTACCGGCGAACGGCGCCCCCTATGCCGACGCGGCGTCCCGTGCTGACGCAGGCGATGTTCGTGGCGCCAACGCCGCCGCCCGTGAAAACGCGCGCTCCCGCGACTCCGGCACCGTCTCGAGCCCCCGCTTCGCCGCCTCCCGGTCGCGATCGGGCCTCTCATCTGGTCGGCGGCACTTGGGATTGTGAAACGATCGAAGGCAACTCGGCACCGCACACGTACACGCGCGCGCGCGACGGATCGATCGACTTGCACACGGCGCTAGCGATCGGCAACAAAACGTTTGCGATCGACGAGCGTTACCAGTTCGATGGCGGGCGCAATACCTGGACGACGACGACCCTGGGCGGTGCGTATTCTGCGACGGCCGCGCCATGGCTGGGCGACAAATGGGTCTTCGACGGCTTCGCGCAAGTCGACGGCCGTCGCGTACCCGAACGCATGATCTACACCGACCTCGACGGACGCGCGTTTCGACGCGATTTCCGGCAGTTGCGTGGTACGGGCTGGGAGACGGTCGCGTCGGAGACGTGCAAACGGCGCTAAAACGATGGCAGCGCGGCGCTCGACCGGAACACTTCGGCCGACTGAGCGAGAAGGAAGCGAGCCGCTTCGGCGCGCGCGAAATCATCGAGCGTGCGGCGCATCGCCGCAGCATCGCCGAACTGGAAGCCCAGCTGCGAACCGTAGCACGCACAGGCAGCGAGCTTCGTCGTCATTGCCGAAGCTCGTAGCTCGAAGGCTCGCTCCGGAAGCATTTCGATGGCCGGGCAAGATGTGGCGGCGCTATGGTTGATCGCATATGGAAGATCGCGATACCAATACGTGCTCGCGCCGCCGTCCGGATCGCGCCGCGTAACGCTGCACGCGAGCACGGCATCGCGAACGCGACGGTGATCGACGTGCGCCCCGAGCGCTTGCGGCGCGAAGACGGCATCGCTTGCAGCGAGCAACGGTTCGAGCGTGCGCGCGAGTTGCTCTGCGATATCATCCTCGGCCGCGTAATCCCCAAATAGCGCGGCAGCGCATTCGTAGCCGCGGTGCGGCGCTTCGGGCAGCTCCAAGCGCAGGCTGTGCGTCGCTGCGAGCGTGGCCGCGGCGGCGTCATCTTCGTGACGGCGCAGCGCGAGATAGTCGACCGCGGCGTCCAGCCCCTTGTCGAGTTGGCACGCGAGTGCGAAGCCGGTTGGATGCGGCACCGAACGCGTGAACACGGTACAGAGCGTCGTCTCGCAACCGGCCGCTGCGAGCGCGTTCGACGTCGCACCGCAAGAAAAGGCGACGTCGTCGAAATGCGGAGAAAGAAAGAGTGCGCGCGGCACTACAGTAGGTGCGGCGTCGCGCGAAAGCGGCACGGCGCGACGGGAAGTTCTGCGGGCCAACCCGGGGCCGCTGCCGGCTCGCGTAGCGCTCGTTCGTACGCGGCGACGATGCGCTCGGCGACCACATGCCAAGAATAGGTGCGCCTGCATTCCGCCAGTGCGGTCGCGGCGAGCCGGGCGCGCAGCTGACCGTCACCGAGTATGCGCTCGAGGGCGCCGCTCAGGGCGCCCTGCGCACCCGGTTCGACCAGCAACGCATTTTCGTCGTCGCGCAAGCAATCGACCACGCCGACGGCGCGGCAAGAGACGATCGGAAGGCCGGAGGCCATCGCCTCGAGGACCGTGTTGGAGAAACCTTCGGCGTACGTCGGACTTACGAAAACGTCCGCTTCACGATAGACGGCCGACACGTCGTCGTAGGCGACGTAACCTGCAAAGTGCACGCGGTCCAGCAAAGCGTGATCCGTGCAGAACTGCCGGGCTTCTTCGAAGTCGGGGCCGATGCCGGAATAGAGCGCGCGAAAGGCGTGCTGCGGCGCGAGCCTTCGCAGCGCTTCAGCGAAATCGAGCGCGCCTTTGCGGCGGTCCATACGGCCGTGGTAGAGCAGCACGGGCGGTGCCCGCAACGAGCCGAGTTCGCGCGCCTCGTTCGGATAAAAGCGCTCGGTATCGACGGCTCCGGGGACGATCGTAAAGCGCTCCCGCGGTGTGCCGAGACGCTCCGACACTTCGCTCGCAAACGAGGTGCCGCCGATCAAAACGACGTTGGCATGGCCGAGCACACGCTGCATCGCAAGTTCGTGCGTGCGACAACACGATCCGACCCAGTGTCCGTCGCCGCCCTGAATGCTGACGACGACCGGCAGCCCGAGCTCGCGTCCGGCGAGCAGCGCCGCCCAGCCCGGCGGATAGCCGTATTGGGCGTGCAGGACGTCGAACGGTGCGCGACGGTGTTCGTGAACGATCGTCGTTACGAGATCCGCGATGTCGCGCTCGAAATTGCCGTCCGCCTGTTCGCCCGTTTGTTCGCGCCCGACGACGCGCACGCCCGGTACGCTCGGCGGTGGACCACCGCCGTAAACTTGCGTGCCGAACGCGTCGCCGCGGAATTGCGAGATCATCGTCACGTCATGGCCTAGCGCCGCCAGGCGGCGCACGAGATTATCGGCATACACGCTCATGCCGGAAATCGCCGGGAAAAAGCGCCGGCTGATGAAACAGATCCGCATCGCCTAAGGCAGACGCTCGCGCAAATAGGCGAGCGCCGCCGGCACCATCGTATCCGCTCGATGCGCGTCGCGCGAAAGTTCGACGCATACGAGGCCCGCGTAGCGAATAGCGCTTAACGCCTCTAGAACCGCCGCGACGTCCATATCGCCTTCGCCGAACGGTAGATGCACGTGCTTTCCGCGCTGCATGTCTTCGAGGGATACGGTGGCCAGCGCGTCCGCCGCATCGTGCACGGCCTGCGCCGGTTCGCGCTCTCCCGTCACGAGACAATGCCCGGTATCGAGCGCGAGCCGGAGAGCAGGCACGTCGCGCGCTACCGCACGGAAGTCCGCGACGGTTTCGACGAGCATGCCGGGTTCGGGTTCGAGTGCGGCGACCGCGCCGACACGTCGCGCATGCTCCGTCACTTCCGCCACGCCTTCCATGAGCCACGCGCGCGCCGCGTCCCGATCGACGTACGGCTTCGGAACGCCGGCCCAGAACGACATCGCTTCGGCGCGCGTCGCGGCCGCGACGTCGAGCGCGCGCTTCAAAAAATCGACCCGCTTTGCGCGCCCGCCTGCGTTCGGGGACACGAGCGTCGGCTCGTGCTTCGCGCGCGGGTCGAGTAGAAAACGCGCCCCCGTTTCGACGACGCAGCCGAGTCCCAAACGCTCGAGCCGCTGCGCGAACTCCGTCAGGCGCCGCGAAAAATCGTCCGCGAAGGGGTCGAGATGATGGTGATCGAGCGTTATCGCGACGCCGTCGTAGCCGCTGTCGGCGATGAGATCGAGCGCGTCCGCGAGCCGGTGGTTCGCGATTCCGTTCGTGTTATATGCGAAACGCAGACTCACGATGCGAGTGCCGTCCGCGCGAGCGGTGCGACGTGCACGTCGGGCTCGCGATAGAGCGGATAGAGCGCGCCGACCAGGCGCTCCGCGGCGGCGACATCCAAATACACCGGGCCTCCGAGCCGCGCTTCTGCTTCCGGTAGCAAGCGCACGCGCCGGCAACCAGGGCGCTCGCGGCGGACGGCGAGACTGCTCTCGCTCGCCAGCAAACTGCGCGCGTTGCGCTCGCCGATCCGGTAGTAGCTCAGCGTCTCGACTTCCAGGCCGGGAACGATGGCCTTGACGACGTGCACGCCGAGCGCGCGCATGTGCGGTGAAGAAAAGTCGACATAGAAGATCTCGAGTCCGGCCGAGCTCAGCCGCTGCGCGAGCGTCGCGCACAGCTCGCGACCGGGTTCCGCCGTAGCTTGCACGGGCTGCCAAACGGGCAACGCCGACGCGGGCTTCGTCGACGTTATGCGTAGGACGGGGTCGGCAATCGTCGCGCGCAACTGCGCTTGATCGAGCTCGAGCCAGCGCAGCATTGCGGACAGCGCGCGCGGCTCCTCGGCGGCCGTTGCATGGCGCGTAAGGCGCGGCAGCACGCGTTCCAGATACTGTGCCGGCGCGACGCGCGCCGCCGTCTCGAGCGGTTCGTGCGCGAATGCTTTGCGCGGTCGCGCCGCGCCGAACTCGAGGAGTGCTTTCCGTACGGCGACCGCGCGATCGGGCGAAGCGGCTTCTCCCGCAGCCGTTACCATGATCGGGAGCGGCGCCGCCACTCCCGCCGGCTCCGCACCGACGGCGTACACGTTCGCGATGCCGAACTCGTCCGAGGCAAACTTCACGAGCGGTTCGATGCCGGCGTGTGCGAAGCGCTGCAGCAGATCCGTGACGAGCGGGTCGGCGAGCGACGCGAGATCGAGCGCTACGCCCGCGTCGAGCGCTCGAAAGCGTAAGCCGTTACCGTCGCGTTGCAGCAACTCTTGCAAGCCGTGAGCGAGCGCGAAATCACGCGTCGGACCGGCGCCGAGGCCGTTCGTCAGCGGAGTCGTAAACGGACGGTAGCCAGGCATGTCTTGCGCTCCGACCGCAACGACGTCGATCGGCAACCACACGGGCTCGCCATTCTGATAACGCGATCCGGTGACCCAGTCGAGTTGCGTGTCCGCCGTAACCTCGCTGCCGGCCGGCAATCCGAGCCGGAAGGGATGGATGGCGCCGGCCGCGCCCACGCTGCGCGCGAGCTCGACGTACGACGCGCGGCGCCGCTCGAGGGTGGCGAGCGCGGCATGCGCGTGTACGGTTTCGCTGAGTTCCCCGAGCGCCCCGAGAATCGCTTGTGCGCTCGTCGGGCCGTAGCTATGTCCGTTATGAATCGTAGCGGAGCCGTCGCTCGGAAAGAACACCGCTTTCCAAGTCGGGATGCCGGTGCGGTCGAGATCCGTAATCGGAAAGGCGAGTAGCTCGCCCGGCGGTAACGCGCGCCGATAGGCGTGCGCGGCTTCGTACACGCCCGGGCCGGTCAAGAAATCGTTCATAGCGATAGCGGTCGCACCGAAGGTCGCGACGTGGCCAGTTCGTCGAAGAAGGCGAGCAATTGCTCGCGCCCGAGTGGTGCGTAGTCGAACGTCGTGAACGTGTGCGCGAACGAATAGGCTGCGATCACGTCACGGTAGTGTCGGATTTCGTTACGCGTCAACGGAATGTGTTTGTGATAGGCTTTGTGGGCGCTGAGTGCGCGCGGCCTTCCGCTCGCGTCACGCTCGATCTTCACCGCGTCGCCGCAGAAGAGCGCTTCGAGTTCGGCGACATGCAAAAGCGCGTGGCCCTCGTAATGGCCGCCCAGATGCTGCAACGTGACGCCGGGGACGAGTTCGAGCGGATCGTCGTACGGCAGCGTTACGCGAAACGCTTTACTCCACGCGAGCCCCTCTTTGTGCAGCGCGAGCTCCGGCGCGAAGCGGTCTTGCAATTGCCAGAGCGCTCCACACCCATGCGGATGCGATGTGCTCGCATACTGCACGCCGCCGAGTTGAGCGATGCGCGCTTGCGCTTGCGCGTCGTACCAAGCGGCGGCTTCGAATGCGATGTTGCCGTCCGGCCGCACGATGAGCCAACCCGTTCCGCCGAGTCCTAGTGCCGGCGTCGTCGTAAAGGCGTACACGCCCGGAAGCGGTTGCGCGACCGTCGTCGAGACGCGCGCGTCGACCGCTTCGCCGGATGCGAAGGACCAGCCGTCCTCCGGCAGGTCGTTCCGTACGTCGCTGCAGACCGGGCAGCCCGGCGGAACGCCGAACCAGCGCTGCCAAAAGCCGCAATTCTCGCATGCGAATGCCGTTAGCGCCATGCTGCCGCTTTCGTCGTCCGGGTCGCGTCCGTTCCCGCAAGCAGCGACGACAGCACCCGCATCGTGGCGCGTTCACGCGTTTCGCGTTCGTCGTCGAGCCGGATGCCCGCTAGAACGGCGTCCGTAAACGCGCCGGCCAGTCCGGCGAACGGAGATCTTTCACCGTCATAAAGCAGCGGTTGCGATCTGCCCCCCGCCGCGTCCGTGAACGTCAGCGTCCCGCCGGGCGTTTGCCCCATCGTATCGATGGCAACGACGATTCCGCGCGTGCCGACGACTTCGAGCCGGCGCCGCGGCAGCGTCTCGGGATAATTATACGCGACGTGCAACTGCGCGAGCACACCGCTTCGCAGGCGCAGCATCACCATCGCGCCGTCGTCGACATCGTAATCCTGTACGCGATGTTGCAGGAGGGCGCGCGCGTCTTCGATCTCGTCATCGAGCAGCGCGCACACGAGGTCGAGACCGTGTGGAACGAGATCGACGAGCGCGCCTCCGCCGGAGCGGCGTGCGTCGACGCGCCAGTTGTCGCTCGACCACGCGCGGTCGAGCCAACAGGCGTAGACGAGCCGCACGGCGGTAACGGTTCCCAGACGCCCCTCGCGCACGAAATCGCGCAAGCGCTCGTGTGCCGGATGATAGCGCTGATCGTAGGCGGTAGCATACAGGACCCGCGCGGTGCGGCAGGCGGCGAGCATCGCCGAAGCGTCGTCATTCGTCGTCGCCATCGGCTTTTCACAGAGGACGTGTTTGCCCGCACGCGCGGCACGTTCGACGATCGCGCGGTGCGTGTGATTCGGCGTCGCGACGTAGAGCGCGTCGAAATCTTCGCTCCCCAGGAGTGACGACACGTCGGAATATGCCGCTAAGCCGCGTGCGCGCGCAGCGCTCGCGGCGCCCGTATCGGGATCGCAGACGGCCGTCAAATATCCGTTCGTTAGCGAGCGCAGCGCCGGATCGACGTACTCGCGCGCGACCCAGCCGTAACCGGCTATCGCATAGCGTAGCGAGCGTTGCATCACCACCGCTCGGGCAGGGCGACGAGTTCTCGCTTGCGAGCCCACGCCGTCACGCGTTCGTGCTCGCCCATCGTCGCGAACGCCGGAGCATCCGTGTGCGACGCATACGTTGCCAGGGCAGCGTACTCTTGTTGGTAACGCTCCGATGGCCAACGTATGCGAGCCGCCGCGCGGGCATTCGCATCGTACAGCGGATTACGTACGAGCGACGCGCCCGCGGGCGGCAGCGCCAGGGCCGCGTCCGAAAAGCGTACGCGGCGCGAATCGACGACGAGCGCAATCGCCGCCGCCGCGTCGAGTTCGCGTGCCGCCTTGGCCTGCGGCGGCCGTATGGAGAGGAGTGCATCCGCGAGCTCGCGGTCGTCGTATAGCACGGCCCCCGGAAAAAGCGCCTCGTAGGCCGCGACGCGCAGCGGGTCACCGGCCGAAAAATTGTCTACGGCCGCGTTGTGCGCGTGTGAGATCGCGAGCGTTCCCGCTGCGTTTGTAAGCCGTCGCATCTCACTCGCTACGACATCTTTGCGCGGCAAAAAATAAAAGGCGTCGTGACAGTGTACGAACTCGAATGCGCCGTCGACGAACGGCCAGGCCGTCGCAGCATCGAAACAGACGAGCCGGGCCTCCGGCGCGACGAAACGGCGCGCGAGCCAGAGTTTCGAGAAGACGACGTCGCCACCGGCCGCACTCATGCCGCAGCGCAACAGCTCGCGCAGATAGGGACCCGTGCCGCATGCGATTTCGAACGTGTGCGCTCCCGGACGCGGCGCATGCGTTGCGAGCAATCCCAGCCCCGCAACGAACGTCGGATCGGACCAGCGATGCGCGAGATACGTTGCCGTCGGGCCGAAGGCGAGCGCTTCCAGCGCAGCGCGGAATGTCGCCGCACCGTTGCCGATCAGAGCCCGCAATGCATCCGGAGAAGGCGGCGCAGCCGTCGCCCAGTCGTCGCGATCGCCGAGCAACAGCGCTAGCGCGTCGTCCGCCTCGCCTGCGTCGAGCGCTGCGAGCGTGCGCTCGACGAGCGCGCCGCGACCGACACGTAAAAACGGAATTCCGTCTACGACGGGAAAGCGCCGCACGCCGTCGCTGAGCGAGTGCGCGCTATCCGCTCGCAAGGGTCGACCGCTTTGGGGGCAATGTAAGCCCTCCGGTGCCCAGGTCGCAGACGGCGGCGCGACGAGCAACGCGCGGTTCAGGGTAGGTGCGCCTCGGCGAGCACGCTTGCGTGGAAGCTTTGTAGCGGGCCTGCGTGGACGAGGTCGAGATCGTCGAGCGCGTGCGAAACCTCGAATGCCGCGACGCGCGCGTAGTGGCGGACCTGCAGAACGCGATCGATTACGTCTGCCGCGTGGAAAGCCCGCGCTTCCGGACTCTCGGCCTCGCGCAGAAGCGGCCGTAGCGCTACGATGCGCTGCGCGAGCGTTGCCGGGATGGCGCGCAAGGCTTCACTCGTGAAGCTCGCTACGATCGGTTCGAGATACTCACCGAGCAACTCTTCGCCTGCGAAGCCCGCGTCGGGTAAGCGGGCGTTGTGCAGATGATGGGCGAGCGCGAGCAGAAACACCGTTGCCGGATCCGCGCCGTAGCGCGGAGCGGCGAGTACGCCATACATCGCAACGGCCGCGCAGTGTTCGGCATGGCTCTCCGGTGGTTCCAAGATGAGGCGCGGCGCGCCGAGCGCCGTTGCCCCGGCCCGGGGTTGCTCGGCGAGCGCGCGCGCGAACGGCGGGACGGCGCGCTCGGGTGCATGCGCCGGAGCAGAAGCGAGCGCGTCGCGCAAAAGAACCCGTTGCGCGACGTCGATCGCAGCGGCCGCGTGATCGAAAGCGCGTAGCAAAACGCGCAGGCATTCGGCCCGGGTTAAGCCCGCCTGCGCGAGCACGTCGCCGTCGATGCCGCCGAGCCGCGTCGCGACCAGCGCCAGGGCCGTGGTTTCGGCCGCTATGTGCGCGGGGTCCCGCCCCTCGACGAGCGAGCCCCAAGCGCGCAGGAACAGCAACGTCGCTACGGAGCCCGCAGAGCCCGCCCGCCGCACACGCTTGAGAGAGCCGATGTCGTCGAAGGTGGGCGTCAGCACCGACAGCGCGCGCGGCGCCCGGAGCGCGTTCATCGTGCCGAAAGTGCCGCCGGGCGTTCCGCCGCAAGCCATTCCTGCAGCCGCCGCTCTTGGAGGCCGAAGTCGTGCACCGCCGTGGCGCCTTGCGGCGTCATCGGAGCCTTGAAGAAGATGCCGAGCTGCTCGGCAATCCCGCCTTCACCGCGCTGGCCTGCGAGATCGAGTAGACGCGCGATTTCAATGACGAGCGGGGCCGCCAAAATCGAATCGCGGCACAAGAAATCGATCTTGAGCTGCATTTTTTGGCCGAGGAAGCCGACCAAGTCGATGTTATCCCAGGCTTCTTTGTTATCGCCGCGCGGCTTGTAATAATTGATTTGCACGATATGATCGTCGACTTTGTAGCCGAGGATCGAGTCGAGCACGGAGGCTTTCGTCGCGACTTTGGAGGCGAGCGAAGCCGGATCCGCGAGCGCGAGACCGTCGCGGTTTCCCAGGATGTTGGTCGAGAACCAGCCGTCAACGTGAAGCGCGCGTGCGCGTAGCGCCGGCGCGATGACGGTTTTCAGCATCGTCTGGCCGGTCTTGCCGTCCTTGCCGGCGATCGGGACGTTATGCCGTTCGGCAAACGCGACCAGGGCCGGAACGTCGGCAGCGAGGCTGGGTGTGAAATTAGCGTACGGGAGGCCCGCGCTGATGGCGGCATACGCATAGAGCATGGCCGGGCTGATATCCGGATTATCGGCGTCGAGCGCGCTTTCAAAGGCGTCGATCGTCGCGAAGATGGCTGACGACAGGTCGGGCCAGCGTTCGACCGACGCTACATTGATGACCACGCAGCCGTGCACGCCGCGTTGTCTGCGGAACGTGCTTATGTCGCCTTCGAGTTGTGCGAGGGCAGCCCGATGACCGCTCGCGGCGAGCGTGTTCGAACCACCCACGTTGGCGCACCAGCCGCTCCCGCCGACAGCGCGCAGCGGGCGCATTGCGCGCAATACCGGTTCGACCGCGGCGAATTGCTCGGCTTCGAGCACGTGATGATGTTGCGCCGCCGTAGCCAGATCGTCAGCGGAGACATCCCAACCGCCGAAGACCAGATCGTCGTAATTGGCCAAGCCGTGAGCGGCTGCATCTGCCAGCGGCAGACCCGTTTTGGCTTGTTTTCCGGAACGAATCAACTCGATGCCGGCGACGGCGGTCGTCGCAACCGCGCCTCCGAGACCGACGATCAGGATGCCGACTTTACGGCGCAGGGATGGAAGAGCTGGGGTCACGCTGTTTCCTCACGAATCGCTCGACACGACGGCAAAAGTTCGTAGCTTAATCGCTCGTGAGACAGGTGCGCGTCGTGTCGAGTTCCCGCTTACGCGCAAGTCCTTCGCGGCGGTAGGACCTACCAACCAGGGACGGGCGAAGTTCGGGATTGCTCGAGCCGCGCCCGAGTCGCATGCGGTGCCGGAACGTGCAGGCGCATATCGTCGCATGCTGCACCGAAGCGGGACCGTTCGAACCCGAGCTTCGTGAAAGGGCTGTCGCAAGCCCAAGTCACACGCGGTCGAACGCTGCCCACGCCTGCGTGCAGGCGGGCGCGAAAAAAAACCGCTCTGCCTGCGAGCGCTCCGAACGCGGGTACGGGGGACCATAGCGGTAGGCGGAAGGTGCTTCGGGCAAATTGGAGCTCGCAGAGCATGCGTCCGTCGCAGGCGACACGAACGCTGCGCGCCCGTTTCGTGAAATCGAGCTCGAACGAGGCAAGCCGTTTCGGTAAGCCCCAGATAGCGTGGCCGCCAGCCAGCGATGCCGGGCTATCGACGTAAAGCCGCGGGAACCAAAAACCGAACCGGCCGTCGATTGCGACCAACGCCGCGGCGATGATAAGCTCGTTGTAGACGAGCGACGAACCCTTTACATAGGTACCGAAATAAAGAGCGGCGAGCGTTTTGCCGGGCCAAACCGGCACGAGCGATACTGTTTCGGGCACGAACTCGCGCGCCGTCGCGAGCGCAACCGGCGCGAATACTTGTACGCCCCAGCCGCGCAACCCCCACGGTGCGGCCGGATATGCATCAGCACCGGACAACGGCGGTCGCCGGTTCTCGCTCGTGTCGGACGTCACACTCGTCTACTAACGTTCATTAGAGGCGCATTTGGTAGCGGCGAGAAATTCGCGCTGTGCGAAGCATTACGATTCCGTTTGCAATGTCATGCCTTTAAACAGCCGCTCCGGCCGAATCGGGCGCGTATAGGCCGTGCAGTACGCCATGTATGATAAGAGTGCGCGCGCACTCGAGCCGGCCCGTTTTTTGGCCGGGCTTACGTCGGCTGCGATGCGCAATCCGCTGCTACCGCTGTCCCATACACTCCTCGGGCGGGCCATAGGGGCCGCGGCGGACGTGTACGGTTCGTTGCTTCGCGAACGCGGGAAACCGGCGTGGTATCAGGAGTACGTTACCGTCGCCGAAAAACCGTTCTGCAATCTGTTACGGTTTCCGGCAAACGCGAAGCGCAGCGTCCCGAAGGTGCTCGTCGTCGCTCCCATGTCGGGGCATTACGCAACGCTGTTGCGCGGAACCGTGTCGGACTTAAGCGTCGAGCATGACGTATACGTGACCGATTGGGCGAACGCGCGCGATGTTGCGCTTTCGTACGGAGGCTTCGGTCTCGATGCGTATATCGAGTACGTTATCGATTTCATGAACCTGCTGGGACCGGACATTCACGTGCTCGCCGTCTGTCAACCGGCGCCGCTCGTGCTCGCCGCGGTCGCCTTGCTCGCTGCGCGCGGCGACGACTCGGCGCCGTGCAGCATGACGCTGATGGGTGGCCCCGTCGACACGCGAGTCGCTCCGACGGATCCCACGCGCTTGGCCGAAGACCGCAATCTCGGTTGGTTCGAGCGCAAGCTGATCAGCCGCGTACCGCCGGGCCATCCGGGCGCCGGACGCATGGTCTACCCCGGTTTCGTGCAATTGGCAGCATTCGTCAACATGCACCCGGGCCGTCACGTGTCGGCCCATTTGAAGCAATTCGCCGACCTCTTCGAAGGCAAGACCGCTCCGAGCGAAGCCCATGACCGTTTCTATGATGAGTACTTCTCAGTCATGGATCTCGCGGCCGAGTTTTATCTGCAAACGATCGAGCGGATATTCCAAGAGCACCAGCTCCCGAAGGGCTCGTTCCGGTGGCGCGAAGAGCTCGTGCGCCCCGAAGCGATCGAGCGTACCGCGCTGTTGACGATCGAAGGCGAGCGCGACGACATTTCGGCACCCGGCCAAACGTATGCCGCGCATGTTTTATGTACGAACCTGACCGCGCAGCAGCGCGAGCATCATCTGCAAACCGGCGCCGGGCACTATGCCCTCTTTAACGGGCGTCGCTGGCAACAAGAAGTGCTTCCGAGATTCGCAACGTTCATCCGCGCTGCCGCCGCGCGGCGCGGCGTCGTTTAGCAATTCTCTTGGCGTTGGTATATTCGGCCCTATACGGCCTTGATAGAGATTGTTAGTATGCAGCTCACAGAGGCGTGCGAAAGGGAAACATATTGGAGGCACTCGTTTGCGATCGGTGCGGTCATGCGGCACCGTTGCATGCGTGGGACGGTTGTTGCGTACTTCGGTGCGGCTGCGTTGTAACGCGCGAACGACTGGTTGGAGAAGCGCTGCTGCCCGGTAAGAGCTAACACGCGAGGCTGATCCTCGGTTCAGAGTGATGTTCTTGCGGGAATGACGGGTGCATGGATGAACATCTCGAGCCGATCCTCCCCCCTCATATCGAGGAGACGGTGCGGGCGGTGGCGATGCTGCACGCCGAGCACGAGCGCCAGACGTCGCCAATGGAGCGCTTCGCCGAGCGGGTGATCGCTTTTGTTGCCCGGCCGGTTTTCGTCGGTATCGTTACGCTCGCCGTCGTCTCTTGGATTGCGCTCAACACGCTTGCTTCGAAGAGTCATCTGCCCGTGCTCGACCCGCCGCCTTATGCCTGGATGCAGGGCGCGATATCGCTAGCCGCGCTGTATATGACGGTGCTCATTCTCGGCACGCAACGACGCGCTGACCGGCTCGCCGAGCACCGGGCCCAGTTGACGCTCGAAATCGCGATCGTCGGGGAACAAAAGTCAGCCAAGCTGATCGAGCTTCTGGAAGAGCTCCGGCGCGACCACCCCGAGATTGCGGACCGCCACGATTCCGAAGCGTCTTCGATGGCGATTTCCGCCGATCCGGAAGCGATTCTTGACGCGATCAAAGACACGCGCGCCGAAATGACGGTCGATCGATGACGCCCGATACGGCCGAACGCATCTGCCGTTTTGGTGACCCGGACGAAGCCTCGTTGCCGGCCGACATGCGCGACATCTATGCAATCTGCGTCCGAACGCCGAGTTTTATTCGCTCGGCCGCACGTCCCGGTAAAGGGTGATGTAACGCCCGTCGTGCTTGATGCGTCCGGCGCGGACGAGGCCCGCTATCTCTAGGGTTACCGTCTCGCGCGTGCTACCGATAACGGAGGCGATATCTTGATGCGTCAAACGTACCTCGAGCAACGTTCCCTCTTCCGTCGCCTTTCCGTGCTCCGCCGCGAGACGCTCGAAGAAATGCATCAATCGATCGCTGACTTTCGCAACCGCAAGGTCTTCGATCGTCGCCGACGCGTCGCCGAGCCGGTCGCTCAAGATCTCCGCCACGTTGAGCGCCAGCGTCGGAGAACTCGCCAACAGCGCGAAGAGGTCGTCCGCTTGGGCCGTGCAAATAAGCGTCTCTTCCATGCACGCGGCAACGGTCGTGCGGGTGGCATTCCCGAATAACGAATCCTCGCCGAAAATATCACCCGCTTCTAAAATCGCGACGGTAACTTCTTTTCCGTCGGCAGTGACGCGTGAGATGCGAATGCGACCCCGTTTGATAAGATAGACGACACGCGCGGTCTCGCCCTGGTCGAAGATCGTCGTCCGCTTCGGCAGCAGTGCCATTTTGAAGAGGTGTTCGATGTTGCCGATCGAGTCGACGGCCGTATTGGCGAAAAGCCGGTTTTTGCGAAGGTACCAGACCTTATTTTCCGCTACCTGTGCCACGAGTGTCCCTTCCCTTCGGTAGCGCCGTTTCGCCGCCGGATAGACTTTTACCCCAAAGCGCGCTCTCCGGCGACCGCAGCCGCCCTCCTACAACGGTTGGTGATCGTCCGCAGCGCCGAGCAGAAACGGGCGCACGAGCGGCACCGGGGGGTCGCCGTGCGCGAGAAGCGCATCGTGAAACTTCTGCAGCGTATACGACGCGCCGAGTTTGCGCTTGTAATCCGCGCGCAGCTTGAGGATCATCAACTTTCCGAGCGTGTAGTAACCGTACATCGGGTCTTGCGTGCCGCGCATCGTCTCTTCCAGCGCTACCGCGGGCGGTTGAAAGCATGCGTGGATGAACAGCTCCTCGCTGCGCTGCAGCGACCAGCCTTGCGTATGCAACCGGACCCCGGCGACGAAGCGGCATTCGCGCAACAGCGCTTCTTCGAGTTGCGCGAGGCGAACGCGCGGGTCACCGTTACCCCAACCTTCGTCGACCATCATCTGCTCGCCGTAATGCGCCCAGCCCTCGCCGAACTCGGAGTTCCAGAGCAGCCTGCGGGTCAAACTGAGCGCGCGATGCTTATCGATCGTATAGTTGACGAAGTGCCCCGGATATACTTCGTGCGCCGATATGAGCGGTCGCTCGAAATCATTGAACTGGCCGAGAAAGCCAGCGCGTCGCGCGGCCGGCCAGGCCGGATTGACGGGAGTAACGTTATAGTAGGCTCGCGTGGCAACGGTCTCGAGCACGCCCGGAGCATCCATCTGGGCGCTGACGAAGGCGCGCTCGAAGGCGGGCGTGTCCACGACTTCGACATCCGCGTCCGCGGGTACCGTGACGATGCGATGCGCGATGACGAACGTCCGTAAACGAACGAGATCTTCCGCCGCCGTCGCTTTGAGCCGACCCGGTGTCGGATGCACCTTCGCAAGCGCGGCGAAGTTCTGCTCGGGCGTCCGCGCCGGGTCGATCTTGCGCGACGTCGCGATGAACTCGGCTCGCGTAGCGGCGAGCGCCCGCGTTCCGATTGCGAGGTAGGTTGCAAGCGGGACGCTCAGCTCGTCTTCGTAGCGGAGGCGCTGCGCGTATGCGTCTTTGCCGATAGCAAAGGTTCCACGCGGCACGATGCGTCCGATGTATGCCGTGTAGGCTCGCAGCGCCGCCGTCGCGCGCGAGTTTGCCGCCCGTAACCGAGCTTGCAGGACGACGTTTTTGACGGGCGCGAACGCCGCCGGAACGTCATCTTTGAAGAATGCGACGGCGCCCCCGGCGTCGTCATAAGAAACGCTGCGTGTCGCTGCGTCGACCGACGTTAGGTTCGCTTCGGCTTGCGCAAAGAACCGCGGTAACTGCTGCTCGCGCGCGACGGCCGCTCGCATTCTCGTCTCGAGCGGCGCGAAGTGACGCGATATCAAACCGAAGATCGAGCCGCTCGCAATAGCCGTGTATTGGTCGGGATTGTGCTTCCACATCTCGAGCTGCCCTTGCTGGAGAAGATCGTCTTGGAGGAAATTCTCGAGCAAGCGCCGGTCGAGGGCGACCTCCGGTGACAGACGTTCCGGATCGAGCGTACCGATCGCGGCGAGCGCGCGCTTTTCGCTTCGCAAGTGCGCGGCGATCGCCGCGGCGGAGACGTCATCGACCAGCCTATCGTACGCGTGAATCCCGGTTTGCGTTGCGAAGACCGGTGATTCCGCGAAAGCGCGATCGAAGGTCTCTCGGGCAAGCGCTACATAGCGCACGTCTTGCTGTTCGGGGGCCGCCCTGCCGGGCAGATCGGACGTCAGGAAGACGGCGGCGCACAGGCAGGCCACTCGTCCCCATGAAGATGCGTAACTCAAAATGGCCTCCGTGGTGCGCGAGCGCAGCGTTCTCTGTCCGAACGGGCTTCCCGTTTCGTTCCCTTTTGCGGGGCGACTGCAACTCGCGCGTGAGGGAGTTGCGATGCGCTCTTACGCGGTCGCCGGCGTGCGCCGCGTAAACGCCAGATGACACGGCGCGCAAAGCGTTTCTAAGTTGTCGATGTGATGCAGACACGACAGCGTCCGGTGAGCGCCGAGCGCAGGGACGATGTGGTTGACTTCGAGCCGTTCGCTCTTGCGCGTGTTGCGCCACGCCCGCATTGCCGCGCGGTAGTCCGCTTCGCGCTTATAAACCGTACGGCCGGGACGCTTGGCGAGCGCGTGCCCGCAGCGCACGCAACGGTACTTGTCCCGCCGTTTTGCCGCGCTGCGCGCGAGCGACCACCAGTGATTCGTCCAGAAGCGCGTGGCGCAGCGATCGCTGCACCAGGAGCGGCGGCGGGCCGGACGGTCGTTGCCGCACCAGGCGCAGCCGCCTTCGCGGGCGCCGGCAGCTTGCGAGCAGGTGCGCAGTAACGCTGCGCTTTGCGGAGTCTGAAGCGCCACGGAGACAGCGTTCGAGCGCGGCGTCCGCTGCTCATCGCCGGATTACGCCTTTTCACGGCGAAAGGACAGACGATGCTCCACGTTCCTTCTCAGACGACCGGGACCGCCTCGAGCGAGGCGCCCGCGCGCGTCGCTCATGACGAGAGCCCGCCGCAAGCGCTGCTCGATTTCATGCTGACCCAGTGGGCTCCGAAGACGGGCTCGCCCGAGCCGATCGACGGCAGCGAACTGTTCCGGGCCCGGCGATCGGTGCTTTCGAGACTCTTTCCGCGCGATATTCTCATCGTGCCGAGCGGGCGGGAAAAAATTCGCGCCAACGACACCACGTATCGCTTTCGGCCCGGCACGGACTTCTATTATTTAACCGGCAATCAAGAACCGGATGCGGTGCTCGTGATGACGCCGCGGGAAGGCGCCGAGCACGCGGCGGTCCTCTTCGTCGAACCCAACCCCGGTAAGACCGATGCGACGTTTTTTACGGACCGCGCGAAGGGCGAATTGTGGGTCGGGCCGCGGCTCGGCATTTTGGAGAGCGGACGTCGTTATGGGATAGAGGCTCGCGATCTCAAAGAATTGACGCCCGAGCTCGCGTCGTTGGTTGACGGCGGCGGGCCGGCCGTGCGGGCTCTGCGCTCGCTCGATGCGCGCGTCGACTCCGCGCTACTCGAGCGGCAAGCCGAAGATCAGCAACTGGCGACCGCGCTTGCGGAAATGCGACTGATTAAGGACGCTTACGAAATTAGCGAGCTCGAGGCGGCCATCGCCGCGACGAAGCGCGGCTTCGAAGATGTGTTACGGGCGCTACCTCGCTCGAAAACGGAGCGCTACGTCGAAGGCGTGTTTAATCTGCGCGCGCGGGTCGAAGGTAACGACGTCGGCTACTCGACGATCGCCGCTGCGGGGCGCCACGCGTGCACGCTGCACTGGACCAGGAACGACGGTGAACTGCACGCAGGCGAGCTGTTGTTAGTGGACGCCGGCGTGGAAGCGCAGACGTTGTACACGGCCGATATTACGCGCACGATCCCGATCGGTGGCCGCTTCTCTCCCGAGCAGCGCGACATCTACGCACTCGTACTCGAAGCACAGCGCGCCGCGTTTACAAAATGTGCGCCGGGCGAAGATTTCATGGCGCCCAACGCTGCCGCCATGGAGGTCATCGCGCACGGCTTGGAACGGCTCGGTATCCTGCGTGTGCCGCCCGCGGAAGCACTCGCAAAGACGAATCAATTCTATCGGCGCTATTCCTTGCACAACGTGAGCCACATGCTGGGACTCGACGTGCACGACTGTGCGAAGGCGCGTCAGGAAACGTATAAGTACGGCAAACTGCGGGCGGGCATGGTGTTGACGGTGGAACCCGGTCTCTATTTACAACCCGACGACTTGACGGTTCCGGAACGTTACCGGGGCATCGGTGTACGCATCGAAGACGACGTCGTCATCACGGAGAGCGGTTGCCGCATCTTGAGCGACGCACTGCCGCGCGAGATCGACGCGGTCGAACGCTGGGTTAGCGACGCGGCGGGGAAGCCGAGCGCGCTCGTTTAGCTCCGATATGAGGTCACGCTACTTCGTGCGCTTCGATCCACTTTGCAACCAGATCGCCGGATAACGTCCACGAGCCGCTATGCGAAAATTTCGCAACGACTTCATGGGCAAATGCGCGATAGAGGAGCAGAACGCGCCGTTCCACGACCGTGCTGCTGCAACCGAGATGATCGTGCAGGATCGCGATGGCAAGCTCTTCGGGCGCACCACCGTGGTAACCCCAGGCAAACGTCGGCGTGCAGAAATCGAGGCAGCGTAAGGCAACCGACGTTTCAAATTCGCGCACCGTCACTTCCCTGCGGCCCTTTACCGAGCGTCCGGCATAGAGTTTGGAAGACGTAGGCGCAACAATCATCCTTACATCATATCACACTGCCCCTCGCGCCTCGTCTCCCCGCCGTTCCCGGCCACGTCGCTTTACACTATAAATGTCGGAGTAAAGGTTTCGCACCGGATAGCTGCCGCTGCGCGTCGAACTCCGGTGCTTGCGGAGGTGTCATGTTCGCTCTTATTCTTGCCGTTGTCAGCCTGTCCGGGATCGACCCCGACCCGGTCGTTACGCCGGCCCCCGGTTTGCACGGGCGCTTGCCGGTTGCGAGCGGTTTCGCACCGGGCCTGCTACCGGCGGATTCGGGCCTAACGGCGGACGTGACCGTCGCGCCCGCGTGTAGCTACGGCGTTCCGCAATTCGGTTCCGGGCTGTGGAACGGAGCGAGCGCGCTTACGCGAACGCTCGCGATGCCGGCCTGTCCCATGGGAGACCGATGGCAGGCTTTCTCTGCGCCGGGGGCAATACCGCCCGGCTTCGTTTCGCCCTGGTTGATGACGCCCGCGGGCGGCCTCGTTCGCTTCGAGCCGATCGGTTCGGGTCTGCCCGGCAGCGCAAGCGGTAGTTTTCATCCGGCGGCCTTTCCCGCGACGAATTTCCCGGCGCGGATCGTGACCAGACGCGAGCCCGCTCTACGTGCGGCCGCCCCGTCGCCGGTTCTTGGGCCGGCGCGTTCTATGCCGGTCGCGGCACCCGGCCTGCGGCGGCATTAACCGCGCGTGCCGCTCGTTCGGGACGCTCTATTGCACCTCTGCGCCGGGGTGGCGATGACCTCGCCGGCAACGAAGCGATTCTTCCCAAGCCGCAGCGCGACTCTCCCGCTGCGTCCCTTTAGAGAGCGCAGGCTCAGGAATGGCTGAACGGGCGAGCGACGATTTGTATGACGAACGCGGCGAAGCCGCCGCTGTGCGAAGCGGCGTTTACGGTGCGCAAAAGGTCCAACTGCGAGCGGAACGTCTCGCCGTCGATACGGTTCGCGTCGCGAGCGGGGCGGTCCGCATCCGCAAGAAAGTCGTCTCCGAGCGACGGTCGATCGACGTACCGGTCGCACATGAGGAGCTCGTCGTCGAGCGGTATCGCGTTACGAGCGGAGCGCTCGGCGGCACGCTCGGCGCGACCGAGACGATTCTAATTCCGCTCGCACGGGAAGACGTTCGCATCGGAATGGAGACCTTCGTCACGGAAGAAATTGAAATCGGCAAGCGCGTAGTTACCGCGACCGAGCGCGTCTCCGAGACGCTTCGGCATGAAGAGCTGATCGTCGAACGCGACGGCAGCCGCGAGCTGCGGGCGACGAACCTCCGTGCAGAATGAGGAAGCCGGCAGCCCAATGACTGCGCCGGAAAATTTTTACGATGAGACGATTCTCGGTACGCCCGAGCTGTACGACGGGCAGCGGGTGCTCCTTCATGCCGAGCGTCCGAGCGTGCTCAAGCGAGACGTCCGGGGGCGTCTTGCGACCGTTACGCGGCGAGCGGTAACCGTTCGTAAGACGATCGAGGTCGACGTTATGCACGAAGAGCTCGTGATCGCCTACGCTAGCGGCGATGAGACGGAGATGCTCGGGGCGCAGCCAGAAAGCATCGTCGTACAATTACGCGCCGAAGAAGTCGAAATCGTCAAACACGTCCGAGTCGTTGAGGAAGTTCGCTTATCGAAGCGGCGCGTCGTCGAACAACGCCGCTTCGAGGCGGTCGTTCGGCACGAAGAACTCGAACTCGTCGACACGATCCGCTAGCCGTAACATTTTGCCGCCTTCGGACGTTAGCCGGACGCCGGCCGAGTAAGGTTAGCAACGGCGCCGATTGAGCGAGGTTGCCTTGCAGGTTAGACCTGCCGGGTAGCGAGAAGCAGAAGCGACGCCGATCGTTTAAGAGGATAGCGTGATGGTCGCTTTCTCGTTACTCGGGTCGTTCGGCATCAAAGTCGACGGTAGCCCACTAGTTTCGGGACTTCCTCGACGCTGCGTTTCGCTCGTCGGCTATATTCTATTGCGGCGGCAAGAGCGGGTGTACCGAGAACGTCTCGCGGCCGCGCTGTGGCCCGATGTGGGCGACGCCGAAGCGCGCGGGAAACTGCGGCGACACCTGTATCTCGTCGGGCAAGCGATTCCGCGCTCGCGCAGTGAAAATTGGTTTGCGTTCGACGCAACGACGGTCGGTTGGAATCCGGCCGTCGCGGCGACGACCGACGTCGAGCTCTTACAGGCCGCCGCGCGTTTAGAGCAGTGGAGCGAGGCCGTCGGACACTATCGCGGCGAGTTGCTCGCCGAGTGCGACGACGAGTGGCTGATCGACGAGCGCGAACGCTTCCGCGACGCACACGTCACCAATCTCGAGCGGCTGGCGGCGCACGAACGCTCCACCGGTTGCAACGCTGCCGCCGTCGCCGCCGCACAGGAGTTGCTGCGGCTGGAGCCGTGGCGTGAAGTCGCCGTTCGCGTGCTCATGGAGACGCGTCACGCGATGGGCGATCGCGCCGGCGCGCTCGCCGAATACGAACGGTTCTCGCAGCGCTTACGCGACGACCTCGACGTCGAGCCGATGCCCGAGACGACGGCCTTGTACCGCGACCTCGTGCAGCGCGTCGTCCACGTTCCGCTGCAAGCGTCGCCCGAAGCACCGTGTGCGCCCGCGGTAGCTGCGGCGCCGTTTGTCGGGCGTGAAGCGCAGCTCGAAACCCTGCGCGAAACGTGGAGTCGCGCGCTTCAGAAACGGGGCAGCCTCGCCTTCGTCGGTGGCGAGAGCGGGATCGGAAAGAGCCGGCTCGTGGAAGAGTTGGCGACGTGCGTCATCGCGGACGGGGGAGCCGTGCTTCGCGGCGGCACCACATACATCGAGACGAGCCCCTATCAGGCGCTCGTCGAGGCGTTGCGCAGTTCTCAAAAGCTCGCGAATGAGGCCGAGCCGACGCGGTGGCGAGCGCCGCTGCGAACGATCCTTCCCGAACTCAGTAGCGGCAATGACGGCGCACCGGCCTCACTCGGACCCGAAGCGGAACGTAGCCGTCTTTTCGAAGCGGTCGTTGCGGCGTTCCAGGCGCTCGCGGCTTCGCAACCGCTGCTCGTCATCCTCGAAGATTTGCACTGGGCCGGTAGCGGAACGATCGCCCTGCTCGCGCACGTCGCAAGGCGGATCGGCCGCGACCGGATTTCGGTCGTTGCGACACATCGCGAAGACGACTTGCCGCGCGGGCATCCGCTGCGCGACCTGCGCCGCCAACTCGCTCGCGAAGGCACTGCGTCGATCGTCTCGCTCGGGGCGCTCACGCCGCGTGAAGTCGAGCGTTTTTTCACGCTACGTTTCGGCGACGCTGCCGAGGTGACGATTTCCAGCCGCTACTATGCGGCAACGGACGGCTTGCCGTTATTTCTCGTCGAGTTGCTCAAAGATGTAGACGGGTACGATCTGCTGCCCTCCGTTTTACCGTCGGCACTTCCGCAGACGCTTGCCGTGACGATCGAGCGACGCCTCGCTAGTCTATCCGAAGCCGCGCTTGCGGCGCTCGAACTGGCCGCGGTCATCGGCGCCGGCTTCGACCTCGAGTTGATCGCGGAAGCCACCGGTTGGACCGAAGCCGAGACGACCCGCCACGTCGGCGATCTCATCGAAAAACATCTCGTGCGTGAGCTGCCCGGCAGTGGTGCCGCATACGCATTCGCGCACGCCTTTTATCGCGAGGACGCATACGCGCGCATTCCTGCGGTAAAGCGGCGACAGCGGCACGCCCGGGTTGCACGTGCGCTTGCCGAACTTTATCCCGAGCGTCTAGGAGAACTCGCTCCCGAACTCGCGCGCCACTATGAAGAAGCGGGCGACGGTCCGAAAGCGGTCGGGCATCTCGTGGTCAGCGCCGCGCGCGCGAGCGAAATATTTGCTAACGAAGACGCGCTGGCGTATGCCGCGCGTGCGATCGCCTTACAGCCCTGCGTTAAAGACGAACTGGGCTTGCGACTGCTACGCGAAGAAGCGCACCGGCGGCTCGGAGTTCGCGAAGGTCAACGTGCCGAACTCGAGCAGGCCCAGGCGCTCGCGCTGGCCGATTCACTTCCGGATCGCGATACGCTTTTCGAAATTTTGCAGCGCCGAATCGCGCTCGCGCATGCCATCGGCGACCGTACCGCCGAACGTCTCGAGATCGAACGCGCAGAACGTCTTGCCGAACCATCGGCGCCCGCATGGGCGGCAAAGCTCGCGCTTGCCCGCGGTAAACATCATTTGCGGGTCAGCGCGCACCGGGATGCACGCGAAAGTCTCGAGCGTGCGGCGCGAGGCTTTGAAACACTCGGGGATGCGCGTGGTGTCTTCGAGAGCTATATTACGCTCGCGGAACTCGAACGCATTGCTGAAGATCATCCGGCTGTCGAGGCGCGTTTCCTGCGCGCGGAGCGGGAGCTTGCCGCATTTCACGATTCGCGCGCGCTCGTCATGCGGCTTTACGAAGAGCGTGCGAATTTCGCACTCGTGGCTAGACGCTTTCTCGAGGTCGATGCCTGGGCCAATCGCTTTCTCGAAACGGCCGACGCGACCGGAGACGTCGCCGGTCGCGCACGCGCTTTCCGGCAACTCGGCAGCGCCGCTGCTTGGCGCCTGGATGTCGTGGCCGCACGAACGCATCTGGGTCGAGCGGCAGAGCTTTTCGAGGCACTGCAAGATCGTTATCAAGTGTACGCGGTCGGCTTCGAGTTTGGGATGCTCGCCGTGTGGCTCGGCCACATCGATGAGGCGCTGATCCGCTTCGAGCGAGCGATGCAGGCGGCTCAAGAACTGCAGTACACCTTCGGTCTCGCCGCCTGCTTCATTAGCTTGAGCCATGCCCGCTCGCTTGCCTGTGATTTCGCCGGCGCAGAGGCGAATGCGCATCGCGCAATCGAACTCGCGCGGAGCGTAGGCGCCGACTCGCTCCTGGCGCCCGCTCTAAATAATCTCGGAATCGCATTGGTCGGGCGCGGACTCTCCCTCGAAGCCGAAACGCCGCTTCTCGAGAGTGCGCGACTCGCCGAGCGTACCGGCCGTTCCGACATCGGCGCGGATGCGCAAGCGTATCTGGCGCTGATGTATGCGATGCGCAACGAAGCCCCGGCAGCACTTGCTGCCGCACGGAAAGCGCAACGCTTGATGGACGACATTCCACACGCGCTGCGAAGCGGGAATCACTACTGGGTGATCGCACGCGCGCTCCGGCGCGTCGGAGATCTTGCGGGCGCAACACTTGCATCGGGCGAGGGACACCAACTAGTGATGAAACAACTCGATTCGATTCCGGACGAGGAGTCTCGCCGAGCGTTTGCAGCCCTGCCGGCGCATCGCGCAATCCTCGGCTTCGAAGCGGAACGAAGCAACTCGGACGTTTTTAGGACGGTCTATGCTTAGAATCCGATAGCAACTCCGCTCTGAGAGGTAATCATGTCCGCTCAATCTTCGCCCGATCCGCAAGATCTCAACACCGTACTCAAGGATCACGCCGCCGCCATGACGAGCTTGCATGACGAACTTCGTGACCATGCTGCGACGCTCGACCAGCCGAAGGCGGCCAATTTGCTGACGATCGTCGATCAGCATGAAACGGCGTACAACGCTTTTAGCCATGATGCTCTGACGATAGTCGGGCCGACCGGTCATTAGCTAGCACACCGATTCGCATCGCGTCCCCATGGGCCTCGATGATGCAATAACACTTTGGCTCGCGCCGCAGCGGCGAGCGGCTTTCGAATCCGAGCGCGCGGCGACTATCGGAGCCACGCCGATCGTCGCTCGGACGTATCTTTCTCGAACCGAATTACGGCTTGACGGCGACGCCGGCGAGCAGACGTTTACGGCGCTCGCGGCGCTCTTTGAGGCCGCCGAATTGACGCGGGTCGAGCGAAGTTGGCGCCGGATAACTGGTCGCGGATCGCGCAGCGCGTGCTCGCGAGCCGTGAGCGCCGTTCGTGGTTCTCCGCTCGCTTCGGAAATCGTCGCGGTGTTCGGCTTGGATGACACGGCGAAGGCCGAGTCATACGCTCGGAAAGGGGCCGGCGAAGCGGCGACTGGGGTCGACCCGCTCGAGATCGCGCGGGCCTATCGTCTGCCACTCGGGCTTAGCGGTGCCGGCAATTCGATCGGCATCGTCTACTTGACGGGCACGTTTCATGCTCGCGATCTCGAGAACGCGCTGGCGGTAGCGCAGATTCCGGTACCGCGCGTTGTGGGCTGCGGAGACATTGCGCCTTCGCAACTACAAGACGATTACGAGATCGCGCTCGACACGCAAGTGGCGAGCCGCATCGCTCCGGGCGCGGACATCGTCCTGTACCGCGGAGAGAACGACGCCGGCGGCTACGCCGATGCAATAGCGAGGGCTCTGCTCGACGAAGAACATGCGCCGTCCGTGATCTCGATCAGCTACGGCGTTCGCGAAGCCGCGTGGCCGCCGGAGGCGCTGACTGTTATCGACCAGCTTTTCGTAGCCGCCGCCTTGTGCGGTGTCACGGTCGTCGCGGCGAGCGGCGATCACGGCAGTGATGTCGTCGAGACCGAACCGCAGGTCGTCTTTCCAGCTTCGAGCGCCTTCGTGCTTGCGTGCGGTGGAACGAACTTACGTCTCGAACGTGGCCGGAGGCTTAGCGAAGTCGTCTGGAACGGCGGCGGAATCGCATCCGGAGGCGGATACAGTCGGCGCTTCGAGCGGCCCGCCTGGCAAACGCCGAGTGCTGCAGCGACCGGCCGCGGTATTCCCGACGTTGCCGGGCACGCGGCTTCCGCTAACGGATATCGTATATTTTTCGGTAACGAGATTCTGCCCGTCGGCGGTACGAGCGCAGTGGCACCACTCTGGGCCGGCTTTATCGCGCTCGTCAACGAACGCCTGGGCCGCCCGTGCGGATTCTTTACGCCGCTCCTCTACGGAGCCAAAGCAGCGGACTTATTTTACGATGTGACGAGCGGCAATAACGGGCGTTACGACGCGCGTGTCGGATGGGATGAGTGTACCGGGTTCGGTAGTCCGCATTTTGGTGCGCTGCTCGCCTTTTTAGCCGGCGCCGCGTAACCTCGCGTAGGTTCCCGGACGCTGCGCTCAAAAAGCGCCCACCATGTCGCTGAATACGCACGTTTCGTTCGTCGTCGCTTTGCGTTCGTTCGGTTTCGCGCTTATCCTAACGGCAATTGCCTTCGGCCATGCATACGCGGCCCCGGCCGCTAGTAACGAACGTGCGTTGCTCGTGCCGATCGATCGGCTCGTGCTTGCGATCGACGCCGGATCTGCCGGGGGCATAGCCGCGGCGTACGTTGCCGCGCCGACGATCGTCGATGAATTTGCGCCTTTCCACTGGTCGCGTGACGGCGCGGCGCGGCAGTGGTTCCGCGATTTCAGCACCGTCGCGCGGTCGGCCTCGCTGACACACATCCGCGTCGTGCGGCACGCCCCGACGTACGTAAGCTTCGCCGGTCCGCGCGCCTGGCTCGTCATTCCGACCGACTATCATTACGACGCCGCCGGCAAGCCGCAGACGGAGAGCGCGGCTTGGACGTTCGTGCTGCTGCGCGAACGCGGCTCTTGGCGCATCGAAGCCTCGACCTGGGCCAAGACCGCCGGCGCCGCTTAACTAAACGCTGCCGGCGTTATGTCGCGCGCAAGCGCCAGTAAAACGCGCCTGCCAGCGTCGCGAGTCCGAGGGCGGTGAGCGGTAGCGCTTTCTTCCATGGCGGCGCATGAAAACGGCGCGACAGGAAGGCGTCGCCGGTCTTCGCGGATCCATGCGCGACGAGTTTGGGGCGCCGGTCGCGATGAAGACCGATCGTGAGTTCCATACCGACGCGAAATAAGCGGTCGACGCGCTTGGGGTCCCGTAGCTCGACGCCGAGCTCGCTCAGCGGGAGCACGATGTCGCTGCTTGCGGTTCGCAAACGTGCGATGCCGAGCGCGTCGTGCCGCTCGACGATCTTGCCCGTGTAGGCATCCCCGGGTCGCAGCGGCGTGGACCGCCCATCGACGACGAGCGTGATCTGAGCGCCGGAGGGCGACGGATCTTTCGGAAAGTGGCGCCGGTTGCGGACGTGCGCCGGCGGATCCGTGTGCGACGTCGGCAGCGCGTGGCTTCGCGCGTCATCCGGTGCGAACGCGTGCCGTCCGCGTTCGTCGAGCGGTACCTCCGTGCCGTCGGGCAATCGCGCCCGGCCGCTCGGAGCACCGCCGACGACGACGAGCCGGACGCTTCCGTCGTCGTTATGAAAGGCGATGTCGCGTGCGCCGTCTCCGAGATCGCCCGGGGCTCCCGAATACGAGCCGAAGTTGGCCCGATGAACCGGATCTTCGGCCCCTGGATAACCGGTCCACTCATAGCGCAGCGCGTCGTTCGGTTTGGGAACCGCGCGTGGATCGATTCCGCTTACGAGTAGAACGCCGATGGCATAGGAATTCGAATCGCGTCCGATTCGCAAGAACGGTAATTCGATCGCGAGATAACGCTGGTCGCCGTCGTAAGCGCGCTGCGCGGAGCGCACGAGTTCGGCGAAAAACTGTTGACTCAGTCCGAGCGGCGGAGCGATGACGAGCGGTTCGAAATCCATGACGCCGCGCTTTGCAAAATCGTCTTCCGGATAGCTGAACGGCACAAGGGCGCTCGATCCGTTGGGATGCAATGGGCCGCCTTCGATGACCGTTGCCCGCGCGGTATCCTCACCTACGATCGCGAGAAACAGGTGGCCGCCGAAATCTTGCTCCCAGCGGATGCGTCGCGGGGGCAGCGTCGCGAAGCCGAGCGGAATGCGGGGCGTTGCGACGTCGAGCGCGACCCAGACTGCCGGCCGGCCGATGAGCGCGACCGTATGTTGCGGTAGCTTCCACTGATTCGGTATCGTGACGTCGCGGCCGTCGAGCACCGGCCGAGCTACCTGCGGGCCTGCCTCGATCGTCGAGCTTAAGAAGCGAGGAAGTCGCGCTTGAATCCGCATCGCTCGAGACGTTCGACCGTCTGCGGCTTCCTCCACTTCGCACTTCGAGTGAAGGGCACGAAATCGAGCGAGCTCGCGCCGAACGAATTTTATCGTGTACCGCTGCGTTTGGAGAGGAGATGCACTTTTCGCAGAACATTCTTTCACAACTGTGCGACCGCTGCGATCTTCCGAGGCGGCCGTTTCCGGCCGTCGATTCCCATTTATAGGAGTCTTGCTTTGAATCTCTATAGACCGATCGCCGCGGCGACCGTGCTCGGCGCCTTCGCCATTTCCACCGCCGTTCAACATCCGACGCGCGCCGTAGCCGAGGATCAAACGTTGACTGTGGCGAGCGTCAATAACCCGCAAATGCTCGATATGCAGCACGCCGTGTCCGACTTTACGAAGAAGACGGGCATCAAAGTGAATTTCGTTACGCTGCCCGAGAACACGCTGCGCCAGAAGGTCACGGCCGACGTCGCGACCGGCGGTGGTCAATTCGATATCGCGACCGTCGGTACGTACGAAGTGCCGAACTGGGCGAAGAATAAGTGGATCGACGACCTGCAGCCGTATTTTGCCAAGATGAGTGCCGCCGATCGTTCGTCTTACGATCTGCAAGACGTCCTGCCCAACATACGTAAGGGCCTTTCCTATCAGGGCGACCTCTATGCCGTTCCGTTTTACGGCGAGAGCTCTATGACGTTCTATAATGAGAAGCAATTCGCCGCCGCCCACCTGACCATGCCGATGCATCCCACTTGGGACCAAGTCGAGGGGTTTGCGAAGAAGCTCAACGAGCCGTCCAAGAACCAGTACGGCATCTGCTTGCGCGGCTTGCCCGGCTGGGGTGAGATGGGTGCTCCGATGACGACCGTGATCAATACGTTCGGCGGCTCTTGGTTCGATGGAAGTTGGCAGCCGCAGCTAACGACCAGCCCGACCAAAGACGCCATTGCCTTCTATATCGACTTGATCAAGAAGTACGGCGAACCGGGCGCGACATCGTCCGGCTTCACTGAGTGCGAGACGGACTTCACGCAGGGCAAAGTCGCCATGTGGGTCGATGCGACATCGGCCTCGGGGCAAGTCTCCGATCCCAAGGATTCCAAGATCGCGGACGCCGTCGGCTTCGCTTTCGCGCCGACCAAAGTGACGCCGCTCGGTTCGCATTGGCTCTGGGCCTGGGCGCTCACGCTCGAATCTTCTTCGAAGCACAAAGAAGCCGCGTTCAAGTTTTTGACATGGGCGACTGATAAAAAGTACATCCGTCTGATCGCAAATCAAAAGGGCTGGGGTAACGTTCCGCCCGGAACGCGTCTTTCGACCTTCAACGATCCGTCCTACAAGAAAGCGGCACCGTACGGCTCGATCATTCTCTCGTCCATCCAAACCGCCGATCCGACGCATTCGACGCTCAAGAAAGTCCCATATGTCGGCGTCCAGTTCGTCGGTATCCCCGAGTTTCAAGAGATCGGCACGTCGGTGACTCAGAATCTCGCGCAAGCACTTAGCGGCAGCGCGACCGTCGATCAGCAGCTGCAGCTCTCGCAGACGCAGGTCCTACATACGATGACACAGGCGGGCTACATCAAATGACCCTGGCGCGGTCAGCGCGCTTCTTATTCATCGCTCCGGCGGTGATTTATCTCGTCGCGCTGACCCAAGCGCCGTTTTTGCTGACACTCTGGTATAGCGTCCACCGCTGGGTCTTGACGTCGCCCGAACTCGGCGTGAAGTTCGTCGGCGCGGCGAACTTCTCATACACGATCGCTCACGACCCGACGTTCCGAGCGTCGGTCGTGAACCTCGTGCTGATAACGGTCGGTATCGTCGCGCTGTCCTTATTCTTCGGAATGATACTCGCGCTACTGCTGCAGCGGCCGTTTCCTCTGCGCTGGCTCTTTCGGTCGCTGGCGATTGCGCCGTTCTTCGTGATGCCGACGGTCAACGCGGTCATCTGGAAGAACCTGCTCCTCAATCCGATTTTCGGTCTCTTCACATGGTTGGCAACGACCGTCGGTTTTCCGCGGCTCGACATCCTCGCGACGTTTCCGAAAGCCGGTATCATCACGATTGCGGTTTGGCAGTGGACGCCCTTCATGATGCTGATCATCCTCGCCGGTCTGCAGTCGGTCCCCGACGATGTCCGCGAAGCTGCCAAACTCGACGGCGCGAACCCGTGGGAAGAGTTTAAAGCGATCACGTTGCCGCTCGTCCGCCCGTACATCGAACTCGCCGTGCTGCTCGCGACGGTCTACGTCCTACAGCTCTTCGGTGAGATTTACGTTGCGACGCAAGGCGGTCCGGGATCGGAAACGACGACCTTACCGTACTACGTGTATCAAACGATTTCACAATCGAACGATGTCGGTACGTCGGCCGCACAAGGCGTCTTTGCCGTCATCGTCGCCTCGGTCATTGCGGCGCTTTTGATTCGCCTGCTCTTGCGCACGTTCCGGACGGCAACCGCATGAAAAAGCCTAGTGACGTCGTTCTGACCGTGCTGACGTATGTCGCCGTCTTAGCGATCTTCTTTCCGATACTCTGGACCGTCGTTGCAGCGCTGAAAACCGAAGCGAACGCGGTTTCACTTCCACCCGCGCTTGCGTTCTTGCCGACGTTCGACAACTTCGTGAACGCGCTCACCAATGCGGGTTATGCAAGTTTCTTCGCGCACTCCGCAATCATTACGATCGGATCGACGGCGCTCGCGTTCGCTCTCGGTGTTCCGGCAGCGTTTGCGCTCGGCATGTTTCCCACAAAGGGCACCGCGGGGACGCTATCGTGGATCCTCTCGACGAAGATGATGCCGGCCGTCGGCGTGATCGTACCGCTCATCATCATCTACAAGAGACTCGCGCTCTTCGATACGTTCGCCGGCATGATTCTGCTCTACGCCGCGATCAATCTGCCGCTCGTCATCTACATGATGCGTTCGTTCTTCGCCGAAATTCCGCCGGATCTCATCGAAGCGGCGCGTATCGACGGCGCCGGGATTTGGCGCATCATGGCGACGATCGCGCTGCCGCTAGCCACGCCGGGGCTCGCGGCGACCGCGCTCCTGTGCGTGATCTTCGCTTGGAACGAGTTTTTCCTCGTCATCAATCTGGCAGGACCGCATGCATCGACGTTACCGGTTTACATCGCGGGTTTCATGACGAGCGAAGGATTATTTTGGGCGCGCATGTCGGCGGCTTCGACGCTCGCTATCCTACCGGTGCTGGTCGCCGGTTGGAGCGCACAGCGGGCCCTGGTTCGCGGTCTTACCCTCGGCGCGGTGAAGTAGCCGTGGTGGTCCGGTCGGGCGGCGAGCCGGACAGCGACTATTTCGTAACGGTATTGCCGATTCATTGGAGTTCGGGAACTTGCTCGGGAAACGTATAGCCCGAATAGTCAGCCTCTATGTGCTCGAGTTGCCGCGGTTGCGCGCGCTCGGTTAGCGTTCCATCGTAGGTGAATCGCTGCAGAAGCCAATGCCCTTGCGCGATCGTATAGTCGAGTTGGAACGTCTCGCCGAGCGCAACGAGCGCCACCCGTGTCGGCAAACAGGTCAGCGGATCGAACCACACGTCGCGGTAGACGAAGTGATTCGGTTGCACGGCGAACGCGCGCTCATCGTGCGATGCCGGTTCGAGGACGATATGCGTCGTGTCGTCGCCCGCGTACGTTACCGAATAGGCGCCGACGCTCGCGACGACCACCGTATCGCCCGGCGCGGGCGTCGGCGCGGCGTAACGCTTCGGGCGCTCGTAAGCGACGTTCAGCCGAACGTGGCCGCCGCTCGTATCGAAGGCGAACGCCCACTCTGCCAGCGCATCGAGGTTCGGTGCCAGCGGGATCGCCTCGCCGAACGCCGCGCTGCGCTCGCCCTCACGCACGAGCGCCTTGCCGTCCGCCGTGCGAATCGTCACCATGCGCCGTTCGAAGGGCGGCAGCGACGGCGCGCTCGAGCGAACGTCGACCCGGTATGAGATGTACGGCGGCGGCACAGAATGCGCCGCAGCCGCGGCATTCGCGACGCGCTCGAACGCCGAATCCGCGGAGATCAGCGCCGCGCCACGAGCCGGACCGTGCGTTCTAGGCGCTCCATCGCGTCGTCGACTTCTGCCTCGCTGACGATCAGCGGCGGCACGAGGCGCAGCGTGTTGTCGCCGGCGCCGTTGATGAGGAGACGTTCGTGCTCGCGTGCGGTATCGACGAATGTTTTCGTAACGTACGGCGCGCGCACGGGCAGGCCGAGCATCAGTCCCCGGCCGCGGGGCTGCGCCACCTCGCCCGGATAACGTTCTGCGAGCGCTTGCAAGTGTCCGAGCAATCTGCTGGCCACGCGCTTGACGTGCGCGTCGAGGCCGAGGCGATCGCGAACATGCAAATGTTCGAGCGCGGCCGCGCACGGTACGGGTGAGCCGCCGAAGGTCGTACCGTGGTCGCCCGGTTGCAGAACGCTTGCGGCTGCCGCATCGATTAGGACCGCACCGATCGGCAGACCGTTGGCGAGCGCCTTCGCCATGGTGACGACATCCGGACGTACGCCGTAGCTTTCGAAAGCAAAGAGCGTTCCGAGCCGCCCCATGCCGCATTGTATTTCATCGAAAACCAGCAGCGCACCGCGCTCGTCGCAAAGCCGCCGCGCCGCGGCGAGAAATTCTTGGGTCGCAGGCTTTACGCCGCTCTCGCCCTGCACGGGCTCGACGATGAACGCCGCCACCGTTTCGTCGAGTGCGGTCTCGAGCGCCGCGATGTCGTTGAACGGGGTGTACGCGAAGCCGCCCGGCAACGGTTCGAAGCCTTCCTGATAGGCGCGAGTCGCCGTCGCCGCGAGCGCCCCGAGCGTCCGGCCGTGGAACGAGCCTTCGCACGAGAGGATCGTGCGCCGCGCCTCACCACGGCGGAAGGCGTGCTTACGCGCGAGCTTAATCGCGGCTTCGTTCGCTTCGGTCCCTGAATTGCAGAAGAAGACACGCTCGAAACCGGAGCGTTCGGCAAGTTCGTTCGCGAGCGTCCCGGACGGTTCGTGATAAAAGAGATTGCTCGCCTGAACGAGCGTTCCGGCCTGCGTCGCAATCGCCCGCGTGATATCCGGGTGCGCGTGACCGAGCGCGCACACCGCGATGCCGGCCACGAAATCGAGATAGCGCACGCCGTTCTCGTCGACGAGTTCGCAGCCTTCGCCGCGGGCGATCGTGATGGGAGCGCGATTATAATTTTTAAGAAGGTGCGGGTGATCGGCGGCAAGCTCGGCTTCGGCTCGCGACGCGGCGGTCGCGGACCCGAAGATCGCGGCCGGGGTGCGGAAGACGCTCACGTGCGGTAGTGCGCGTTGATGCGCACGTAATCTCGCGAGAGATCGCAGCCCCACGCCGTCGCGCGCTCTGCGCCGATTCCGAGATCGAGCCGCACGTGAACGGCCGTGTTCTCGAGTTCGCGATGGGCTTCGGCTTCGGAAAGAATTTCGAGTGCGCCGCGATCGACCCACAGCTTTTCTCCGAGGAACAGCGACCACGTATCGGGATCGAGGCCGGCGCGCGCGCTTCCCGCCGCCGCGATGATGCGGCCCCAATTCGGGTCTTCACCGTAAAGCGCGGTTCGCACGAGATTAGAGTTGACGAGCGCCCGGGCGACGGTGCGCGCCTGTTGCGCGTCGCGTGCGCCGCTGACATCGACCGTCAGCGCCTTCGTCGCGCCTTCGCCGTCGCGGACCATCGCGTAGGCGAGGTCGTGGGTTACGGCACGCAGCGCTTCCGCGAAGCCGCGCGGCGCCGCCCCGTCGCTAACGGGCGCGAACGCGTAGCACGAGTCGTTCGTCGACATGTCGCCATCGACGGATATCATATTAAAGCTGTCGTCGACCGCCGCACGTAATTCGTCGCGCAGCGTTTCGCGCGTCATCGGGGCGTTGGTGGCGACGAACGCGAGCATAGTCGCCATGTTGGGGGCGATCATGCCCGAACCTTTCGCAATACCGCCGACGACGTAGCGCGTATCGCGGTCGTAGAAGGCGTACGCCGCGAGTTTCGGCTCGTTGTCCGTCGTCATGATGGCCTCCGCCGCGTCGTAGGCGGCTTCCATGCCTTCTTCGAGCTCCTTGACCGCGCGCTCTAGTCCTCGCACGACACGGTCCATCGGGAGGTACACGCCGATGACGCCGGTCGAGGCGATGATGACTTGGGCGGGTTCGAGGTGCAAGAGGGCCGCAGCTTGGCGCGCGGTCTGGCGCGCGTCGCGCTCGCCGCGTTCACCCGTGCACGCATTCGCACAACCGGCATTGCAAACGATCGCTCGGATCGCCGTGCCGTTGATCGCGATGTGCTGCTCGCTGACGATCAGCGGCGCCGCCTTAATCTCGTTCGTCGTGATAACGGACGCGCAGCCGAGCGGCACGTCGAAGAGCACGAGCGCGAGATCGGGTTTGCGCTTCTTGATGCCGGCATGCACGCCGGCGAGCTTAACGCCCGGTACGGCCCCGAGGCCGCCGCGAAGTTCGATCAGACGTATTTCAGACTCGGGCGCCGCGATCATCGAGCGCACACTCCTTCGGGTAGCCCAACATAAGGTTAATGCTCTGCACCGCTTGACCGGCCGCGCCCTTGCCGAGATTGTCGATTGCCGCGAGCGTGCGGACGACGCGGCCCGCGACCGTGACGTGAAGCTCGGCATCGACGGTTCCCGCCACCGCGACGAGGCTCGGGCTTCGATCCGAAGCGAGCACCCGCACGAAGGCATTTCCGTCGTAGGCCCGCGCGTACGCTGCTGCCACGGCTGTCGGATCCGGGCGCCGTGCGAAGGTCGCGTAACAATCGGCGAGCATGCCGCGTGCGATCGGAACGACGTGGGGCGTAAAGACGAGCGGAGCATCGATCCCGAGCGCGAGGAGTTCCTGTTCGATTTCCGGCTGATGGCGATGACCCTTCAAGCCGTACGCCCGAATGTCGCCGGCGGTTTCTGCGAATAAGAGCTCCGTGCGCGGTTTACGGCCGGCACCCGTGACGCCGCTCTTGGCATCCACGATGAGTTGCACGATATCGCGGCCGAAGTCTGCCAGCGGCGCGAGCGCGAGCAGCGTCGCGGTCGGATAGCACCCGGGGTTCGCAACGAAGTGGGCCCCACTCAGAGCGTCGGAGTAGCGCTCCGTCCAGCCGTAAACGGCGCCGTTCGCGGTCGCCGCTAAGCGGAAAGCGTCGGAAAAATCGACGACGCGCACGCCTCGTTCGAGAAAGCGTGGCGCGTGCTCGCGCGCGAGCTCGCGTTCGCCCGCCAGCACCACGACGTCGCCACGTTGCGCCGCCGCCGCGACCGCGCCGCCGCCGTCGAAGCAGCGCTGACTCGTGCGTAGCGCCGGAAACGCGTCGGCAAGCAGCGAGCCCGCGTGGGACGCGCTTTCGAGAGCACCAAGTTCGAGATACGGGTGGAATTGAGCGTAACGGACGAATTCCGCCGCCGCATAGCCCGCCGCCCCGAGCACGTGCACGCGCGTCATGCCGCAGCCTTCCCGCCGGGAAAGGGATCTACTTGCCCGACCACAAGCGAAGAACGCATCTGTATAGTTATACAAGAAGCGCATAACAATGCAAGCATTACGCCATTACGCCAGAAACGTTGGGGGTCCTAAAAACCGCTTCACGCGAAACCGGAGTAGTCTCTCGAAACGACTCGGTTCCGAGAATACCTATCAGCGGTATAGCCGTTGCGGGTAGCGATTATGGACGCAAAGGGCGAGATCGATTAAGCTTGGGAGGATGCGAAGCGATCGGCCCGCCTTTCACGAGCATTTTGCAAATGAAATTCTAGCGTCGAGCCGCGGCCAATCGTGGGCCGGCGTTACCATAGATCAGCTAAAGGTGCCCGGGGTGCCAAGGGCATCATGCCTGCGTTCGAGTTTCATACTGTTTCTACTATAACTAAGGGGAGCTGCGAGGCAGAGGCATGTTTAGGAGGCACGGATTATCGAGGCGTCATGAGGGCCGGCAGCGTCTCGGTCGTTCCGGCCGGTGCCTCGTCGAGTTTTGAGTGTGACCAGGAAAACGACGTGACCCTGGTATCAGTCTCGCCTGATTTAATCAACAAAGTCGCTAGCGAGCTGCGCATGAACTGCCGCGCTGGCCAATATTTGCCCGTCATCTTCAATTCGCGAAACGATACCATCGAGTCGCTGAGTAAGATTTGGTTTCACAGCTGTTCAAGCGGCGGCATCCAGCGCAAAGGCTGATCTACGATGGGGTATCTCAAGCATTTGCGGCCGAGCTGCTTCGTAACCGCGACGACGTTCGAAGCGACCCACCACATATCTCATCAGGGCTCCCTCCGAATACGCTTGCCAAGGTCCTAAAACACATTGATGAGCGGCTCGGCGACTCGATTGGCCTAAACGATCTTGCGGTCGTAGCCAACGTCAGCCGCTTCCACTTTCTTAAGCTTTTCAAGCTGAGCACCGGTATTACGCCCATGGCGTACGTCGAACTTTCGCGTGTGCGACGCTCTCAGGAGCTAATTTGTGCCGGACACATGGAGCTCTCTGAAATTGCGCTTGCCGTTGGGTTCGCAGATCAAAGCCATTTCACACATCGTTTTCGTCGATACACTGGTCTTGCGCCAGGAGAGTTTCGGCAGCAGCGCGCCAGGCGGCTCGTACCAAACAGTTAGGCGGCTTAGGCAATCAGTCGGCAACTTTCGGTGCATAAAGGCGGCGCATCTCACTGGCGGCGGGAAGGTTCCTTCGTGCTTGACCGTTTACAGCAATTCTAGACAAATAAGACGCAATATAGTCCAAGGCTGCTTCAGGGCGGTTAACTTATGCTAGCGTTCCCCGAGTCAATCGGGTTGTAGTCCGACAAGCGTGGATTCGTCGACATCGAATCTGCCACACTTCGCGGAAGCCCCGGCTTTCGCTGTCGCACGCCGGTATTGAGATTATCGTCGGACAGCGCGTTGCCCCCGTGTTCAAAATCAACCCACGCTTTTTCGATATAACGAGGAGACAACAACTACCATGGGTACGATCACAACCAAAGATGGCACTGAGATCTATTATAAAGATTGGGGAACGGGACAAGCTCTTTCTTCCATCACGGGTGGCCATTAAGCGCTGACGATTGGGATGCCCAGATGATGTTCTTCTTGCAGCGCGGATATAGAGTAATCGCCCATGATCGCCGCGGGCACGGCCGTTCCACTCAAACCGTAAGCGGAAACGACATAGATACCTACGCGGCCGACGTTGCCGAAATCGCCGAAGCGCTTGATCTCAAGAACGCCGTCCATATCGGTCACTCAACCGGCGGCGGCGAGGTGACGCGCTACGTCGCACGGCACGGCAAGGGCCGCGTGGACAAAGCGGTGCTCATCAGCGCTATTCCTCCTGGCCTGCTGAAGTCGGACAAGAACCCTGACGGGGTTCCGATGGAGGTGTTCGACGGCCTTCGTGACGGCACAGGCAATCATCGTGCCCAGTTCTACCAGGACATTACCATGCCGTTCTACGGTTACAACCGTCCCGGTGCAAAGATCTCTCAGGGCATCCGGGACAACTGGTGGCGCCAGGGGATGATGGGGGGCATCAAGGCTCAATACGACTGCATTAAGGCGCTCTCTGAAACCGAGTTTTACGACGATCTCAAAATCATTGACGTTCCGGTTTTGGTGATGCATGGTGAGGACGACCAGATTGCGCCCTTTAAGGCTACCGGAGCCTTGTCGGTCAAGCTACTTAAACATGGAACACTCAAGTCATATCCCGGCTTTCCGCACGGCATGCCGACGACTAATGCCGACGTTATCAACGCGGATCTCTTTGCTTTCATAGAGAATCCTGAAAACGCAACTGAACGCAGTTCTACAACATTCTCGGCGGTAGGCGCGTCGGTGTGACACTATTGTGTTCCACCGTTCGGGCAGCACTGTTGGGACGGTAGACCGTTTAAGCTACAAGTTCTTGACTCGCGGTATAGCCTTACTGAGCTGAGAAGCGAGTCTGCAGTGGCGCGCAAAACTCTGTCACGCCAGGCGGTCAGATGAAAGATAGACGGTGATGGCCGGGTCCCTGCCGCAAATCCTCTTCATTCACGGGCAATTCCTAACAACTCGCGTGTGGGACGCTTGGCGAAACTACGTCGATGCACTTGGAATAGGCAGCTTGGCGCAAGCGTGGCCCGGTCAAAGAGCATTCGATGTGGCACGACGCGTTAGTTCGCCGAAGGATCTCAAGCCGCTCGAGTGAGGTGGCCCCGTTTTGCTGGACGAGAAGTTCGGTTTCTTAAGTGGATCCTTGCGGCGTGTTTTGGATTCCCCTGTTTAGTTCTTCTTCGTAGCCGTCGCGCCTGTGGAAAGAGTGAATAACG